>SDBS01004247.1_pt1 | contig 14031 bp, 24 predicted proteins | sample 2277091 | NCBI WGS metagenome assembly SDBS01 (sample SAMN10404972, study PRJNA504765) | marine sediment metagenome | isolation source: marine sediment core GS10_PC15, 163 cmbsf | place: Arctic Ocean: Southern Knipovich Ridge | collected 2010
CTTCAGGATGTACAGATTTGCGGGGGGCAGGCGGCGACCCGCCCGCAAGGGCGAAGGCATCGTGGCCGAGCAGGCGGTCAAGCCCATCCTCGAGATGTTGGGCGTCGATGCTAGATTCGCGCTGCCGTACAATGCCAAGGCCAAGATCATCGAGCCCTTCTTTAGCGTCGTCGCTGAGCACTTCGACAAGACCTGGGACACGTACGTCGGGAACCGGGCGGATCGCAAGCCCGAGAGATTCAAGAAACTACACGGCAAGGCGACCGAGATGGCGGCCGGCGGCCTGACGATCGAGCGGTTTTCTGAGGCCTTTAACGCCTGGGTAAAGGCTGATTACGCCCTGCGTAAAAGCCCGTCAAAAGCCGCCGGCGGCCTGTCACCGGCGCGGGCTTTTGCGGAGCTGCGGACGGAGGGCTACAAGCCTCAGAGGCCGGCCATCGAGACGCTGATGCTCCTGATGATGCCGAGTGTCCGGGTCTGCGTGAAGGCCAACGGCATCTACGTAGGGACGACCGGTCAATACTACTGGTCCGATGAGCTCGAGGACCGTCGCGGGGGCAGCGGCCGGGACCAGGGTCGCAAGGTCCGCTACCGCTACCGCCTGGACGACCCGAGCGAAATATACGTCTTCGACGGCGACAGCGACTGTTTCCTCTGCGTCGCCAAGCCATACGTCGGGACGGGCATTCACCCTCTGGCCCAGGCCGGCAGCACGGACGCCGAGGCCCTGTCCGCCACGATGGCCCTGCGCAGAACGCTGGCCAAGAGCTACGCCAAGGAGGTAGAGGAGTTGAGGGAATTGGCCGGCAACGAGCTGCTGGCCGCCAGTATGGACGCCGGCTGCAAGCTCGGCCGGCACGATAATCCTCGCACCATCCCCCCGGCCCCACCGGCCATTATCCAGCTCACCGGGCAGTTCGACCACGCCGCCCAGGCCGCCGCAAAGGCCAAACGCCGGAAGGCCAACACGAAGGCCGCCGCGCAGACGGCCGCCGAGCTCTTAGCCACCGGAACGGACGATGATGCGCCACAGGTCACCCGGCAGGGACCTGTAAGCGCTCTAGATTTGATAGTTGCCGCTGACGAAAGGGAATCGAGCCATGACACGACACGACACGACAGCACGACCGAGGATTGAGAATCTAGGGAGAGTGAAGATGTCAGACGGCACGGACGCCAAGCTCACCGACAGGAAGCGGGCCGACATTCGCAAACGAGTACAGGAACTGATGGCGATCGAGCGGATCACCTGGTCGCGGCTGGCTGGCATTATCGGATGGAGCGCCGCGACGGTCAGCCTGACCGTTCGAGGAGAGTACACGGGCAAGTCCGACGCCATCCTCAACGCGATGGACCGCTGGCTGGCGGACCGCCAGTCGCGGACTGAGTCGCCGGAGGTCCCCTTCGTCCGGACGACTATAAGCCGGCGGGTCCAGGCGGTCGCGAATAGGGCCTGGGCCATGCCCGCCATCGGCCTGGTCATCACGCCCTCGGGATACGGCAAGACGGCCGCACTGCAGGAGGTCGCCCGTCAACGCGGCGACCGGGCCATGTTCCTGCAGGCCGGCGAGGCATTCAGCAGTAAACGCGAGCTGCTGATCCAGATCGCCAATGGCTTAGGGATCGGCCCGCGTAAGCGATGGACCATCGGGGGCATATACCGGGCGGTGCAGAAGGCCCTGGCCAAGAAGTACGCTGGCGGCCAGGGGGACCCGTTCCTGATCCTGATCGACGAGGCCACGACGCTGTCACCTGCGGCCCTCAATATACTCCGCAACTTACACGACGACGCGGCCTGCCGCCTGGCGATCGTCCTGGCCGACACGTGGCGGCTGGACGCCGAGCTGCATAGCCGCAAGGGGATCGCGGGCGGATACGAGCAGCTCCGCAGCCGCTGCCGGGCCGTCTACCAGGCCAAGGCGGGCGAGGTGATCTCAGCCGCCGACGTCCGCAAGGTGGCCGACGCACTGCTCGCGTCGATGGGCCATACGCGGCGGATCGATCCCGAGGCGTACCGATTCATGGCCAAGATCGCCGAGGCCGAGGGTGCCCTTCGCAACGTCGTCGCCCGCCTGCAGACCGTCCAGGCGGTTGCCGAGGCCGCAGGCGCCAGGGCGAGATACACGGTCGCGGAGCTCGACTTCGTGGCCCCCCTGGTCGGCGCCGTGTGCGAGATCAATCACGAGGCCGCGCCCTTCGGGGCCAGGCCGAGAGCGGCGGCCCGCCAGGCCGTCGCGTAGACGAGGCAAGGATGCGAATAAATAGACCCAGCCGGGTGGATGATCTTGTACCACGCCGCCGCGACGCAAGCTGTGCAGTACTGATCGCAGCGGCGCTGACTGTGGCGCTGACAGCGGCGGCCCTGGCGGCCGCCTGGGCCTTGGCTCCCAGGTCCCAAGGGTCGCCGCCGGCGCCGCAGCCGGCGTCGCGACCTGCATCGCGACCGGCGAGCTTCCCTTGAATCGATGACGCCGAGCCCGTGCCCGTGCCTGGGCTCGACGAGATGGAGTATCAGTAATATGAACAAGCGACGCGCGTTCTGGCGAACGGTCATCGTGATATTGTGCCCCTTCCATTGGATCGCCCACGCCCTGGCCTGGGCCTTCTCCGGTCTCTGGTATCTCATAGGGGTCGCGGGGTCGTTCGCATCTAGTAAATATGACGAGGCGCGAAGAGATGGCGAGGCGGCCTGACTACTATCTTATCGAGATCTTTTATCCCCGCATCGGTGGGCCCTGGGCGGTCGCCTCTGCGACGTGGCCCATCTACCAGTCGAGGCCCGAGGCCGACCGGGCCGTCCGCACTCTGCGGGCCGACGCCCTGTCGGGCAATATCCGCTATCGCGTCGCCCCGCTTGATTATAGGAATCCGAAGCACAGAGAAAGGGACTCGAGATGAACTACAGATGCGAGATGATCCGCGACGCCCAGTCGGGCAGCTACTACGTCGAGGTCCACGAGCTCGACTGCGGAACCGACGAGCTCGTCTTCACGGGGCGGCGATGCCCGACCTGGGTCGGTGCCCGCCGCTCGGTGATGGGCGCCCTGGCCATGATATTCGAGGCCGCCAGGTCACTGAGCGGGTCGGCGCCTGTCGGCCAGAGAGTCGACGTGATCGCGTGACCAGGTACGAGACACTCGTCAAACAGATTGCGGACCTAGAGCACGTCGGCGACGACCTGACGGACGAAGAGAATGTGTTCGTCACCGACATGGCCTTCCGGTGCCGGCAGAGGCAATTCGTCGGCGAGCCGGCCAGGGCCAGGGTCCACGAGCTATGGCAGAGGACCTGCCAGGAGACGGCGCATGTACGGTAGCGCGGAACAAGTTGAAAAGCAGATCGTTTCGCCGAGGATGCCGCGTGCGTTCCTGGACCAGCCTTTGAGTATCGGCGATTGGGAGCAGATCAAGGTCCTGCGGGCGATGAATGGGGATCGGCCCTACTGCAGCACGTGCTTCAAGGTCATTGACGGCGGCGTGGATGACATCGGCGAGCCATGCACGAGCGGCCGCTGCACGGGCTTCTGCGTGCCCGGTGCGGCCATGGAAGCCCGCTGGCGGAAGTTCGCATATATCGATGGATGTTAAACAAGGAGAACACTCATGGACAGGCTGGCGGAAAAACTCGGAGTGCTGGTTGATGCCGACTGGAAGCTCTGGCTGCTCGTCGCAGCAATAGCAGCGGGAATCTGGGTCGGCGCCTACCTATGGAGCAAGCGTGACAAGGATGCTGAATAAGCAATCGACGTGCGGCGTGCCGGACTGCGGGCGGACGGTCCACTCGAACGGCGTCTGCGCCAGGCACTACAGCACGGCAGTGAGAGGCACGGCCGGCCCCCAGGAGGTTAAGCAGGCCCGGCGATACATGAAGCCCAGCCGCCGCAAGGGCAACGGTCCAAAGGTGCAGGCGGACGCCGCCGAGATCGCCCGGCGTTACCTGGCCGGCCAGGTAACCGTCCGGGGCCTATGCAGGGAGTATCGCGTGGCGTACGAGACGCTCTTTCGCGTCCTTCGCACGGCGACCACGTTTACCCAGCGACAGGACCTCAAGCATCGACGATCCGTCGCTTTGGCCAAGCAGAACGGCTTCCAGCCGGGCCACGTGCCGATGCATAGACCGCCAAAGGGCGTGCGATTCTCACGCGCCCCGGAGTTCAAGCCGGGCTGCATACGCGGCGCGGCGGCCCGCAGGTGGCGGCCGGTCGGGACGATCACCCTCCGCCACGACAAGCCGCCCAGGCGGCAGCGTGGCCGCAAGCGAAAGGACGGCATGCCGCCGTTCCAGGGTCCGGGCCGCTACTGGATCAAGATACGCGACGACGGTCCCTTGCAGAACCGATGGATACCCCTCGCCCGCCACCGCTGGCAAAAGGCGCACGGGGCGGTCCCGGCCGGCAAGTTCGTGATCCATGCCGACGGCAAGGCGGCCAACGACGCCCTGGCGAATCTGCGGCTTGTCGATAACGCCGGGCATCTGCGGCTGATGATGCAGCGCAATCCACAGCACCTGATCAATTGCCGCAAGGCGGCCGGCGCCTCGTCGAGGCGTCGGCATGCGGCCAATCGCGAGCTCAAGAAATTGCAGGGCCCCACTCCACGCTGGGAATGCCCGGCCTGCGGGAATCACGCGGACCAGGAGCGATCGCCGGAGCGATGCCCCAAGTGCGGCAGCTCGGCATTCGAGCGATTGCAGATGAAGGCGGCGGGATGACGCCATGAGCCTGACCAACGGACAAAAGAGAGCCCTGCACGTCGCCGCCCGCCAGGCGGGGATCGACGAACAGCAGCGGCGGATCATCCAGCGGAACATCGGCGGCTTCCACTCGGCGGCCGACAAGACCGCAAGCCGCCAGGGCTTTATCGCCTGCATGGGCTTCTACGAGCGCCGCTGCGGCGGTGCGCTCGAGGGCAACACCGCCGGCTACTGGCAGGGCGAGGATGACCGGGCCAACCCCACCGATTCCCTGGTATTCGCCTGCCGTAAGTTGGCCGGGCGGATGGGCTTAAGCAACGGGTAACTGGATGCTTTCCTGGCCGGCAGGCACATGTCCTGCGGGGCGTGCGAATCCCTCGAGGGGGCGCCGGCCTACTGGCTGCGCAAGCTGCTCGAGGGGCTCAAGGTGATCGACGATCGCCGCCGACGGAGGGCGTCGGCATGATCGATCCGGCCAAATCGGCGAGGATGGCAAGCTGTTACTGGTCGCGGTGCGGGGCGCTGTCGGACGAGCGGAACTGGTGCGCGTCCTACTTCTGCGACTGCCCCAATGGGCAGCGGGGCGACAATTCGGTCTGCCGGCTCATGTTCGGCTTTGATTGCGGACTGCGTCAGCCCTGGGTCGGCGTTGAGAGCCTGGAGGTCAAGTCGTGATAGACATCGAAATTATGTGGGGAGATACCAGGCTGGGAGATGTCACGCTCCGCGAGTACGACAAGCCACCAGAAAAGACGCTCTCTGGCCGGACGCTTTCGGAGAGCTACTGTGTGCGGATTGGTCCCCCTCACAGCGACGTGAACACATCGAAGGCCGGGCGGCTGTGTAGAGCCAGCGAGATACTGCGGGCCGCTGCTGACGAGCTTGATAAGGAGTAGTCGTGACGGCAACGGATAGACAACTGGGCCAGGCGGTCGGCGCTCCAGGCGAGGGATTTGATTCCCCCCTCGCAGGCGCTGCCGGCGCTGGGGCGCCGACCGCCGGGCCCGCCTGTCACGGCGAAGACGCAAGCCGTAGCCGGGCCGTCACCAAGGCGTACGTCTTCACACGGCGATGGGTCGATCCTCGCAGCGTCACGCCGCCCGCCGACATCGAGGCGGCGGCCGAGCGGATCGCCCGCACCTGGAACGATTCCATCGGCCGCAACCGCGTGCGGATACTGACCACGCCCCGCATGATCGAGATCTGCGCCGTGCTGGCGGTCTTCACGCCGGATCAGGTCTGCGCCGCGATTGAATTTTATGGCCGCCAGAAGTGGCAGCGGGTCAGCGGTAAGTGGAAGCGCTTCGATAACTGGATGACCGTCCCGGTCGTGACGCAGTGGGTCGAGGCCGAGGCCGACGCCCGCGAGGACGCCGCCAAGCGGCAGCAGTACTCCGCCAGAGTCGCTCGCCAGCAGCGTGAAACGGCCCAGGCGAAACGCGACGAGCAGGATGCCCAACTGGCCCGCAGGAAACGATTTCGGTCGCTGCCGGCGGCCCGTCAGAAGGAGCTCAAGCTCCTGGCACAGAAGCGACTGGGCGATGACGGCAAGCCGGCCGGCTTCTTCACGAACTTTGTGCTCGAGATGGCGGCGATCACGATCATGGATGAGGCCCCGACACAGAAGGCAACCGCAGAGGCCGCAGAGACCGCAGAGGAAAAAGCGAACACAGATTCCACAGAACGGACACGACGGCCCATGGACATTTAACCGCCGGTGAAGACACCGGCGGGCGGCGAGAACGATGATCGACAAGCTCAAGACAATCGGCGGCGGACTCGCGACGGTGATCGGCTGGGCGTACCTGGCCGCCGCGATCGCGATGCTGCTCTGGCTGCCGGAAAGGATCAGGCCAGTCTATGGCTACCAAAAAGGAACGGACGACCTGGTGGATCGTGCAGTGGTATCACCCAAGAGTACACCAGTGGATGACACCGCTCGGCCTTTATCGCTCGACGACAAGGGCCAAGGCCGCCGCGAAACATCTACGCATCGCCGTCGAGTGGACGGGCAAGATGATGAAGTACGAAGGGAACGCGTCGGGTCCCCAAGTCCGCATCCGCAAGGTCGGCTTTATCGACTCGCCGTCGCGGAGATCCACCGCAGGAAAAGCCGCTGCGGGCAAGACCCCAGAAGCCGCCGGGGCTTCGTCGGCCGCAGGGGCGAAAGGGGCGAGTTCCAGGTCACGCCGATCTGGCAGGCAGACTGCCGGCGCCTCTTCGGCGAGTGGCCGGACCCGTACGACGTCGACCAGGTCCGGCGGCTGATCCCCAGGTGGCTGGCCCACTACGCCCCGCGAGTTGGCGCGGGGACCGCAGGCGATATGTGCGAGCTCTACCGCCGAGGCCCGACGGGATACCGGCGGGCGAGGGCTCGCCGCAGAGCCGCAGAGATCGCGGAGAAAACAGAGTTTAGCGGGGCTTCGTGAGAGGCCCGTTCAAGGAGAACAACAATGCAGGAAGAAATATCCTCGAGTGGGATGTTGACACGCGAACTGATTATGGCCGGCAGCGAAGAGGACATGCGGGTAAAGCGTTTTGCGAAGGCGCGTGCTGCAATCAGTAATCCTGATGTGGCCGAATTCAGCCAGCGCAGAGTGGGCCGCAATGATCCGTGCCCGTGTGGGTCTGGAACGAAGTTCAAGAAGTGCTGCCTGGGCCAAGAATGGCGCAGAGAGATGGGCCCTGCCGCAGAGGTCTCAGGGTAACGAATGGACATCATCGTAACGACACCGAAGTCGCAGATGAAGGCGGCCGCCCAGGAGGCGGCGGACTGCATCGCCGCTGCTGGCGGGCAGTACTTCCGGCGATTTCCCTTAGAAGCTCCCCCGGACATCAGTGTGGGCGACTCGGTCTTTTACGTCGAGGACGGATACGTGCGCGGTTACTGCGTCGTCAGCTGCATGGACCGGGAGCTCCGGAAAGTGCGATGCGGGACAACCGGTCGATTGTGGCCGGCAGGCTTCTACGTCTTCATGGACGCGACGTCCTGGACGTGGATTAGACCGATTCGCAAGCGAGGCTTTCAGGGCTTCCGTTACAGGCACCGATTCCCCCAGCTTCGCGCAGTCGTGGTCGTCGGCAACTGGCTGGCCCCAAAGCCGGACGTCGCCAAACAAGGAGTCCAACAATGAGCGAGGCGTCGACCGAGACCCAGGCCGGACTATTCACGGCGGCCGATTATGACGACGCCATCCAGAGGCTGACGGCTGGCCGAGAACAACTCGAGCCGGACGGGCGCAACTGCGCGATCTGCGGGGATACCGACCACCAGGCCTGGGAGTGCCGCTTCAATCCCCTGGTCTGCGAGCGAGAGGTCGTCGAGCTGCGCGGCAGCTACCGCTGTTACCATTGCGGCCTGGTCTTCACGGATCGCAAGTCCGCCGTGGAGCACTTCGGCGTCGGCGATCCTGGTTGGGAGGGCCCGGCCTGCATCGCGGACCTGCAGACCGAGATCGACCGCCTACGTGAGGCGGCCATGCGACTGCCGGAGATCGCCGTCGCCCTGGCCATACTGCAGACGAAGCTCAGCGGATCGCCCCTTTTCGTCCGCAGGGCCCTGGTATCCATCGCGAACCTTGCCAACGTGGGGATCGCGGCGGCCGGAGAGCCGGCGGGTGATGAATGCCGGAGATGCAGCGAGTGCCGTGGCATGACTCATCACTGGATGGAGAACCTGGAAGCGGAAGAAGAAGGGGAGTTTGTCTGCAAGCACTGTGGGCAGGTCGGCATCGCGTGTAAATCATGCGACGTGGCCGGTTGTGACGTCTGCAACAGGGAAGGTGTTGTGCCTGTTGTAAAACAGACCTCTGTGTCCTCTGTGGCTAGCCAAGGAGTCCAACAATGACCGATCGCAAGCCGTGGACCGTGAAGCAGGACGACGAGGGGGCTTGGCAGATATCCGACCCCGAGGGCAAGCCGCAGGGCCGCTATCTCAACGCCCATGAATTGGCCACGTACCTGGCGATGGCGTTGTGCGGAGTGAGAGATATCGAGGCGGAGAACAAACGACTCCTTGAGGCGACGAAGAGATTCCCGGAGATCGTGACGGCCGCGACCAGGCTGCGCAAACAGGTCAGCGCCGCCCCGCTATTCATCCGCCAGGGGATCGAGGCGATCAGGGACCTGGCGTCCGTCGGGATCGCGGCGCTCTCCGGCCATGGGCCGGCGGCGACCGGCGATCCGACCGGCAAAACCCGCGAGGCCGCAGATGCGGAAAGCACCAACGCTGCGCCTACCCGTGCACATCTTCCCTCTGCGGCCTCTGCGGTTAAACAAGGAGACTCGAGATGACGAACGCGATACCGAGAAGACACCTGGCGGGCAACGCCGCGCAGTACGGGGCCCACGGATTCGAGCGCCCCAAGGGCGACCCCCTGGGCCTGGGCGGCCTGCCGGACGGCCGCGACATCCTCGACCAGATGGTCGATGACCTTTGCTACCGCCTCGAGAGGGCCGGGAAGACGGGACGTCGCGGTCAGCAGATGGTGATGATGCTGGGCCTTCGCAACACGCGCAGCCTGCGATTGTTGGTCGCCTACGCCCGCGTCCACCTGCACCGCCACGAGATCGTCGGCATCCCCGGCTGCGGCTACGTCTGGGGCGAGTGCGACCGGGCCGTCTACAAGCGGACGATCACGGCCAATATGCAGCGCGGCAGCTGCCACTTTTTCATCGCCGCCCTTCACCGACGCCAGGGCCTGGCGATGGCGGCCGTGCAGATGATCTTCGACTTCATGGAGCACGAGGCCCCGACCTCAGAGGGCCACAACGACGAGCTGGCGGCGCTGGTGGCATCCGAGGGCGTCAACGTGGCGACGTTCCTGGATACCATGGTCCGCCGCCTGGCCGAGACCGACGCAGGCCGCGAGGTCCTGGCCCAGGTCGGCCAGGATCACGCCCAGGTCCTGCTGCCCAAGAAGCTGCTGACGGCGATGGCCGGCAAGCTGTCGGAGATGCGCGACGAGCTCCTGACCGCCGGTGCGGCGGCCCCGGCGGGGCCTGCAACTCGCAAGGCTGGATAGCCGCAGAGGCGCAGAGGATGCAGAGATATAAACGACGTATTAACAACCATTTAACCGCCGGTGAATACACCGGCGGACGAATGAAAAAAATATGAAAAAGGCTTTGACATCCCCCGAAAGGTTGGACTATCATGGTGGCGTGAGATGTGAATTCCGTCAACCTGGTTCCCAACACGGCCGTCTTGCGGGCGCAGCTCCTTCGGGATTTGCATCTCACACCTGTAGGGCGGCCACCTTTTCGGGAGCGAATTATGAAACACAAGAAGAGCGGAAAGCGTGTGCGCGCCCCGTCCCCAGGGGACGGGGCGAATTCACCGCCGGTGAATACACCGGCGGCTATCATCAAGCTCGCCGAGGATCTGCTCAGTCTGCATTGCCGGGCCGTGGAGCGGGTCCTGCGAGCGGTGTCTGCGCGTTAGAGACCAGCTGGGCGGGGCGTTTGCACAACGCCGGCGTGCCAGTGGTCACTAGCGCCCCGCCCGCAACATTGCAAGGAGAACCCGATGAAAATTAGAGTCACGATCAAAGGCGTTTCGCCCCTCCTGATGAACCGCTTTATCGCCGCCGACCTGCCGGATGGAAACACCGGGAGCTCACAGGTGATCAAAGCCAACAAGGGTACGCCCAAGCAGCAGGCAGAGAAAAAGCTGTACAAGGACGGCAAGGGCCGCCTCATGATCCCCGGCGCCAACATCTTCGCGTGTCTGGTGTCGGCAGGCAAGTTCCAGAAGGTCGGTAAGAGCAAACTGACGACACAGAAGAGTTCGCTGGTTCCTGCGGGCATTGCGGTTGAAGAGGCCGAGTGCCTTCTCGGCAAGGCTAAATGGGAAGTCGACTCGCGCGCCGTCGTCAATCCGCATACAGGCGGGCGAATGATCTGCCACCGACCGGTGTTCAAAAAGTGGTCATTGACTTTCACCGTTCAGATCGACGAATCGATGTTTACCGAGGACGTTGTGCGACAGCTTATCCATGACGGCGGACGCAAGCTCGGCCTCGGCGATTTCCGCCCAGAAAGACGCGGTTGGTTTGGACGCTTCAGCGTCAGCGACTGGAAACTTATATAATTTAGAATGATCCTTCGCCCTAAGCTGCGCGGCGGCGCCGGGCCCAGCGAAGCCTAGCCGCGCGACGCGCGGCAACGCGCACCAAGGCAAGGGGCTTGGCGCGGGCCTATGGACGGGCCCGCGCCGGGCCGATATAATGAGGCCGGGAACAAGACGATGACGACCAAGCGAAAAATCATTCTGGGTGCGGCAGGCTTCGCGGCCTTGCTTGTCATGACGGCAGTGGTGACGCGGATCGCTTTCCCCGGCTACGAGCGAGTCGGCGGCCCCGGCAAGAGTCACTGGGGAGGTCGCTACAATTATGTCCAGTGGCCCCTGGACGAAGGGACGGAACTTTGGGGACAGTGGAAGACGACAATCGTCATGGACTCCTATGGCCGGAGGCTGCGCCGCGAATCTCTTGGGCCCTTCGACCTGGAGATCGTCGGGCACGACGGCACCGTGTACAGAGACTCAGGCGACAAGATGGACCTTGCGCGCAGCATACCTGACGGACGAAGATCGCTGCTGATCACATTCTCTCCATACCAACGCCCGGATGTGTTGGGCAGCGACGGCGAGAAGTATGACGCCATCGATGGTGGGCACTTACGTGAGGGACCGAGAAGCAAGGACGGCAGACCGTTTGACTGCAAGCGACCCCGGAGGATTCGCCTGGTCATTGCGGATAAGTATCTATTCGAGTGGGACCGGGACGAGGACACTGAGACGGGGCCGTAAGCTCCGCATCCCATGGATGTAAATCCCCCAGAGAACTAAGGTTATCGGTAGGCGGAAATAAATTGATGATACGGCTGCGGAATTGACGAAAGATAATTCCAGCAGCCTTGACAGAGCGGTCGTAAAAACGTAAAATACACCAATCGCCGGCAGCGAGACAAGGACGTCTCCATGATTAACGCATGGATGCTGGCCGGCGTGACGAGCAGCGAATTTTTCGGGGGCGGCTGGATTCAACTCGGGGTTTTCGCACTCACGGTGACGGGGTTGGCTTACGTGACGGCGCGCGTTGCCTCCGCGCGCGCGAGCGAATTGTCGAAGGCCCTGTCTACGTTGACCAAGACCGTCGACGGCCTATCCAAGACCATTGCCCGCCACGAGAAGGAGCTCGGCGACCTGGCCAAGGAGCGCACACAGTGCGAGTTGCGGGCGACGCAGAATTATGCGACACGGGGAGAAATTGCCAGACTCATATCGGACCAGGGCGAACACCATCGCACGATTCACGAAAAAATTGACGGCGTCCATTCTCGGATTACGAGCCTGGGCGTCGAGGTCGCCAAGCTAAACGGCGCCGCCGCGAAGGGAGTGAAAATAAAATGAACCCAGCCGTCCTGCGGTCCAGGAGTATCCGGGAGGCCATCTTGCGTCTCTTGCGCAATACGTTCGAGGCGTGCCCCGATGTCGGGTGCCTCGCGCACCACATTTATTCGGGATTTGGCAGCGGGCGGGTCCAGTACGACCGTGCTGAGATTGATGCCGAACTGGCGGACCTGGTGGCTGACAAGCTGATCACCGTCGCCAATGCCGCCGGCATCGCGGAGATCCCCGAGAAGATCTACCACATCAGCAGCCGGGGCCGCGATTTCGTCCTGGCCAGGTTCCCATGGGGCCGCGTGGATGAATACACCGGCGAGGAGAAGCCCGCGTGAGGACGCGCCACAGCAAAGCATACGACGCCCTGGCGATCTGCGCCGGCCGCCAGGCGGGGATGAATCGCCCCACGGCCAAGAGGGTCGCCGGCGACGATGACGCCCGGCCTCTGCGCGACGTGATCTGGCAGGAATACGAGCGGATGCTCCGCGACGACCAGACCTGGACCCTCGACGCGATCCTGGCCTGGCTGAAGGACCCCGATCGCGGCGTGAAGGTCGGGCGCTCGAGCGTGCATAGAGACAGGTTGGCCATCCTTCAGCGAGAGCGAACGATCGCCCTGGCCGCCGCCAAGGCGAATGCCGTCCTCAAGGCCGCGACGGAGTCCGGCGAGAGCGACATCCTGCGAGGCGGCCGCCTGGTGGCGGCGCAGCTGATCTTCGGGACGCTCGCCGAGCTGCCGGAGACGGCGCTCGAGGGCATGGAACCGGCGCAGGTCCTGCGCATGGTCGATTCACTGAGCAAGCTGTCCAAGGCCCACGCCGAGACGGACCTGATCAACGCCAAGCTCGAGGAGCTGCGCCGCAAGTTCGACAAGGCGATCAAGGCGGCACAGAAGAAGATCAGCCGGGGCGATGGCAGGCTGAGCGATAAGCAGATTCAGAATATACGGGAGGCCGTCTTTGGTAGCGCCGCTTAAAGAATCCGTGATCCAGCTGTACCCGTACCAGCAGCGGTTCTTCGCTGACGATGCCCGCGTGCTCGTGGCGATCTGGTGCCGACAGGCGGGGAAGGATTTTGTGACCGCGTGTAAGGCGGTCGACCACGCCATCCGGACCGGCCAGGACTGGTACATCGTATCGAAGACGCAGCGGCAGGCCGACGCCACCTTCGCCAAGTGCCGCAAGGTGGCCGACGCATTCAAGGAGGCCATCAAGCTCTCCGGTAATATCACCACGAGCGAAGGCGATGACTACTACGAGTACGACGACAGGATCAAGCACTGGTTCCGTCATCGCGCCCGGACGCTGCACCTGCCGGGCGGCGGATCGGTAACGAGCCTTCCCGGCCTGAACCCCGACACCCTTGCCGGGCTGACCGGCAACGTGATCCTCACCGAGTTCGCCCTGTTCGCCGAGGGAGGTTACAAGCACTGGCGGGTGATCTTCCCGCTGACGACACGCGGCTACCGCATCATCGTCATCACGACGACCAGGGGCAAGAATACCAAGGCTCACGAGCTGCGCAGCTCTCCCGACAAGTACAGCGTCCACGTTGTGGACATCAACCAGGCCGTCGCCGAGGGGATGCCGCTCAAGGGCGAGGACGGCCGCGACATCACCATCGAGGAGTTCAGGGAGCTGTACGGCGACGAGATCGGCTGGCGGCGTGAATATCTGTGCGAGGCCACCGGCGACCTCGAGGCCCTGGTCAAGTGGGGCCAGCTCGCGGCGGCGGAAAGTGCCGGGTCCTTCGACTTCCTGCGGATCGAAAACGGCGCCGGATGGGAGACCGGATTTTTCAAGATGCTCGGCGAAGACGGCGGCCGTCCCGAGATGGGCTGGGACGTCGCCCGCCACGGGCACCTGTCGAGCTTGTGGATAAACCGGGCCGGGCCCGGCGGCGTGCGCGACCTGCGGGCCCTGGTCCTGATG
>SDBS01004248.1_pt1 | contig 14031 bp, 23 predicted proteins | sample 2277091 | NCBI WGS metagenome assembly SDBS01 (sample SAMN10404972, study PRJNA504765) | marine sediment metagenome | isolation source: marine sediment core GS10_PC15, 163 cmbsf | place: Arctic Ocean: Southern Knipovich Ridge | collected 2010
CCTTTTGTAGGTGTGTCTGGAAAATAGGCCTAGAGTGATAACACGAAATACTGAAAACTAGCAGAAGCAATAAAGCTGCTTGAGGAGAACACAGGGTTTCATCGAGGATATGACGCAGCGATTGCAGATATGAAAGTGAAACCATGAAGGCATCGCGTATACCTAAATGCGATTGGGTGCGACAGCAAACACAACAGGCCGCGAAAGGCTCTGTTACACTAAGAGACGGCCTTATGATACCCATTTGGATAGCATACCGCTGTTTGTATTGTGGAGAATATTTTAATCAAGTCGGGGCAGAAACACATTTTGGCAAAAAACGGAAAGACCATGAACACGAAGTTAAGGGAAAAGAAGTCATAACTATACTTGTTGAGGAGAAACCATGAACGTATTAGAAAAACTGAAAGAGATGATACGGGATATCAAAGTAAGAATCGCCTTCATTGGACACCCCAATGAACCAATGAATGAAGCAGGCCCGGATTGGTCAAAGGAAGTGCGATTGATGGATCAAGCAAGGGAAGCCATAGCAGAGCTTGAGAAGGTAGAGCCGTGCAAAACTTGTGGGGGAAGTAAATGAGCAAAGAACAGATATTATGGCTGGCGAGAGACGATGACGAACAGTGTTGGTATGAATTATATGCAAACGAGCCAGACTATAGCGAGGATGGTATTTTCTATGCTATAACATCGGAAGACTATCACGGGGCATTAGAGATAAGAATCTTTGAATGGATGTTCCCAGGCCTTAAACTCAACCCCGGCGAATGTATCAAAGTAAAGCTAACCCAGACCGAAACAGGCATTAGATTGGAGAAGATATGAGCAAAGCAAGAGATAAGATAGTAGCCAAATTTAAGAAGAATCCAACATTAGAAACTGGGGGCCAATTAAGAGACAGGATTCACAAGGCGGAAATAGACAAACTCCAAACTCCAAACTCGGCTTGCTGTAACTAAAGAAGCTGCGGATAAGAATTGTGAATTGTTTTATAATCAAGAACGGAAAATCGACCGCCTGACAGACGAGAACCAGAGGCTGAAAACGGTTGCGTATGAAAGCCGTAAATACTTTGATAAAACTTGCCAAGATTATATTAATCAAATAGCCAAGCTGAAAGGCGGTGAAGAATGATGGATAAAATACACGAAACTGTGGCCCGTAGTCTTTGCGATGATTGCGACGAGCTTCTATGGTGCGTAAAACATACCGGGCATAAAGACTGTGACAGGTTTACGCAGAAGTACGCCCAGACTAAGAGAGAGTTGGCGGAGCAGAAAGGCGGTGAAGGATAATAGTAAAATATACTGGCAAAATGGATGTTGAATGTATCCCCCTCTGCGATGCTATTAACGAATTGCCGGGATTGTATACGATAGATTCCTGCTGTGGGCATAACAAAAAGCCGTTCCGTATTTGGTTTGAAGCCAGATCCTTAAAACATTTACCAGCCCTTCTTTATTATTTTGATTCTTGTCATTGTGGTTTTGATGACTGGCGAGTATTGGTTACAACCGATTGTGCAATGTCGCCTGTTCGCTTCAGAGTTGAGGGTAACATTGGAGCATATAAAGAAGCTAATACAATAGCTATATTGTTGAGCAAAGCCCTAAAAGCAGAATAGAAGGTTAGATTACAATACGCATGAAAGGCGGTGAATGATGAGTGAGACTAGAGAATATGAAGCAGCGAAAGGGTTGGCGGCAATAGCCTTTCGAGAAGAACAGGAAATCGTCGCCCTCCAAGTCGATTCGTAAACGTACTTATGCTGGTGGTGGTAAGGATTTGCGAACACGGACGGCACTTATGATTTTGGCTTATGCTATGAAACTAGATACAGAGGAGAAAGTAAGATGTGCAAACGAGGAAACACAGTAAAAGTAAGGGTACACCACGTTGGCGAAATAAGATTGGTAAACGTTGATGTAGACAAATGTATAGCACCGATTGTTAGAGCATTAAATGACGGAGGAATAGCTACAGAAGGTTGTTGTTGTGGTCATGGTGAAATGACAGGACATATAACTCTTACAAATGGGAAGATTTTGGGCATTTTCCCAAACAGGAAAATCTATCTTGCCCACCATCCTACACCGTTAGGCAGTACTTGAGGAGAAATTATGACAGCTGAAATAACAGAAGGTGGTGAATAAATGAGAATGGCTAACATGGTATTATTACATGAAAGCAAAAACTTGGACGGAGACACTGTCTGGATGGGTGCTTACGGCCCTCATCTACTCATGGATTGTCACGGGTGCGACGTTAAGAAGTTTAATCGCAAAAGTATAGAAATGTACATGAAAGAATTATGTGCAGCAATTGAGATGGATGCAGAGGATTTTCACTTCTGGGATGATACAAATGTCCCTGAAAATGAAAAACAAACGGAAGAACATGCTGTTGGAACGAGTGTCGGTGGAGTAATAAAAAAGAAAGTTGGCGTACAGTTCGTCATTACCAGCTCTATTGTAATTCATACTTTGGATTTGTTGGGACGAGCATATATCGATATCTTTTCTTGTAAACTATTCAGTGAGTCAGCGGCTCGATGTGTTACTCGATACTTTTTCAAGGCAGATTGGATTGGCAGTCATTTGATACAGAGAAATTAGAAGCAGAAAACTGCGTACACGCATAATAGGAGCAGAATATAATACTTGACAAAGATGAGCAACTTGTTTAGAATTACACGAAATGTTGTGGATTGACAGCAGGCTGGGATCAATTACACTCGATGTCTGCTAAATTTCGGTGGAAAAAGGAGTCTTTTATGGACACAGAACGGGCAAGTACAATTTTCAATTTCGGGTATCAATACAAGAGCATAGAGCAGGTGTTGGCTATGTTGGAGGTCGAAAAAATAACATTGCTGGTTGACCTGCGGTCGGTTCCATATAGCAAAATGAACAAGACTTTTAGTAGGCCCAACTTGGAGAGAGTTTTGCGTACTAAGAGAGTCGAGTACCACTGGGCAGGGAAAAATTTAGGGGGCAGGAATCCGATACGTGAGAATTGGTTGGCTGGATGCAAGTGGCTTGCTCGTCTGGCGCAATGCGAGGTCATCGCCATTATGTGCATGGAGCATGATATCAACAAATGTCATCGAAACGAGTTGAACTTAATTTTGGCGGGCGAGCATAAAATCACCTGTTTACCATTATTTATGTGAGGACTCGGAATGTTTCAAGGTGTTGTCGGGGCAGAACTTAGAGAGTGGTTTCGAGTAAACGAGGCCGCTTATGCAGGCAAGGAAGTATGGGTAGGGTGTTCGGGTAACTTCACAATTGAGACGGTTTTGAGTACAGCCGAAAGACCACCGGCCAAAATCATATCAAGCGATGTCTCATTATACAGTACGGCGTTAGGGTCGTATTACACCGATCAGGGGCGGTTGGCGGTTGGATTAAAAGAGGGGTGGGGCTGGCTTGAGCGGTACATCGGAACAGACGAGGACATTGCGGCCGCTGTGATTGTAATCCAGGAAATGGGTGGCTACAGCAGCAGGCGCACGACGTACCATCGGCGTATGTGGCAGCACTTTGTTGACAATTTTGCAAAGTACCATAGGGGGGTTCTTGGGCGGATTCGAAAAAGGAAAAAGATGCTCAATGTCAGTGAATATCGGGCGGAGGATGTCAAGGCGATTGTGCGGCAAGTGCCGAAAGAGGCGGTATTTATGTCATTTATGCCGTTTTATACCGGGGGCTATGCGAGGATGTTCAAGATTTTTGACGAGGTGTTCGAGTGGAACCAACCGCCTTATGAAGTGCTGGACGTGGAGCGTAAATCAGCGTTGGTGGGCGAAATGGTCGATTCCCTACAGTACATCCACATCGAGGACGGCGAGCGTACGGAGCTTCCACTGGTTGCTTCTGTATGCGGTGGTCGCAATGTTCCGGTGTATCTTTACAGCAATATCCCTGAGTGCCAGCCTGAGTATTACAGGCGATTGCCGACTAAATGGAAAAGACCGCCATACGAAATCCTGGGGCCAGATAACGTGATTGAAAACAAAAATCCAGAGGTCAAGATTGTGGAGTTGGGGGTAGAGGAGTTTGCATTTATCCGCGATCAGCAATTGAACAAAAATATAATCCCGGCGGAGCCGTCATGGAGATATGGAGTTTTCCTTGAAGACGTGCTTGTTGGTGTTCTGGGGTGGATAAGAGGGCATGACGGGGAAAGTTACTACCTGTTGGCGGATATCCCAGTGAGGCACAACATTTTCAAACGGCTGTCAAAGTTGATGTGTGCTATTGCTCGGACAAAGCACATGGGGGACATTTTGAGGCAGAAAACAGGGATGTTGTGGGACACGTTCAAAACGACAGCGTTCACACAGAGGCCGGTGTCGATGAAATATCGCGGGGTATTTGAGTTGCAATGCCGAAACCGAAAAGAAGGTAAGTTGACGTATGGGAGTCAGTTTTCATGGAGCCTATCAAAAGCGGTAAAGAAATGGAAGAAGTGGGAAAAGCAGGCGGGTTAGATGTCCGACATTGCCGGATGGACCCGAAAGCATTGAAATTGCTGGATGAAAATGCCCACTTTATGAGTGCCGAAAAGTACGGGCAGTTGAAGGAGAATATCGCCAGAGACGGGGTTTGCACGTCGGCACCGCTGGTGTATCGGGAGGACGGCGGCGACTTGCTGGTGTTGAGCGGCAACCATAGAACTCAGGCGGCTATTGATGTCGGCCTTGAGGAGATTGATGTATTGATAATCGAATCAAGATTGACCCGCGATGAACAAAAAGCGATTCAGTTGAGCCATAATGCGTTAGTTGGCGATGACAATTCGGAGATATTGAGGAGGATCTACGAATCAATCAGCAGTGTCGAGTTGAGGGAATACTCAGGATTGAGCAAGCAGGATTTGGCAAAACTGGATATTCCGATGGTGCCGCCGGTTGATGCTCGAGTAGTGTTTGAGCAAATGACAATCTTATTCTTGCCGGGCGAGATAGAGAAAATAGGGGATGTGCTGGTTGAGTGCAATAAGAGGGGGTTATTTGATGGAATGGTGTGTATCGAGACAAAGGCGAGCTACGAGAGGGTGACAGAGGCGGTCAGGAAAATCATGGAGATTGAGAAAGTTCACAATTACGCAACTGTTTTCTTAACAATGGCCGAATATGCGTTAAACTATATACAGAGCCAGACTGATGCAGGTGAGGTGACACTGTGACACGCCCGGCTTCCAGTCGGGAGAGGCGGTTCAATTCCGTATACCTGCTCCAAAAAACCCCATGGTGAAGGTATTATGGGCATAGCAGTAAAGGAATTGGAAAAAGGCCAGCAGGTACTATTTTGATTTACTACCCCTGCTATTGCCGGTTCTGTGGGCATTATTGGTATGTAGAGGATAGCGAAGTGCGTGTTTGTGAAAAATGCGGCAGTGAGGACATTAACGTAGGCAAAACAGAAGAAGGAGATTAGAAAATGGCCCGAGAAGAAATAGAGTTAATTAGTATCTCTATAACGCAGGTTACTAGTGCGGGAGAGCGTGTTGGATACGCGTTAATACTGAATTGGAGCAATTGCGGCGGTCGTATCTTGCACGAAACAAAATATAAAAAAGAACTGCTCCCGCTATTGCGAAAGTATCGAAAACAAGTCAAACAGTTAGGGTTAAGCCCTGATAAGACGTCCATTATTTTACGTTTCGTCAATGAGCAGATAATTAACAATTAAAGCAAAAAAGTCCTTGACTTCTATCCGTGGGGTGGTATATTGTTACAGCTATGGCGGGCAGAAGCAAAAAACTGACACCGGCGATAGCAAAAGACCTTGAGGCACTTTGGGCACTTGGCGGAGAAAACACCCTAACTGACGCCGAGATTGCGGCAAGACTTGGCATAGGTGCTGATAGGTTAAGGGGTTGGGTATTCCGCAATTCAAAAGTCATAACTGGATACAATGAGGACGGAACTGAAAAAAAGTCTGGTATCCGTGATATACGTACGCGCGCCCGTGGCCAAACAAAATCGTCTTATTTGCAGAGATTGTACAATATAACGCTTGAGGCGGAGAAGGAAAAAGAGTATAGGGTAGCGAGTGCGAACATCATGTGGCTCTGGGAAAAGATGTTCCCGCTAGAGTTTGGAAACCGGGTGAAAATTGAAGGAGCGGGAGACACAGGAATGTCTGATGAAGAAGCCAAAAAGATTCAAGATGAATTAAGAGAGCGTATTGTAGCTCCAGTTTAGGGGCCGAAGATGCTGACCGTCGATAACATAAAAAGCATAGGCAAACTTTTAGCGAGATATACTCCGTTGAATGTTGACCAGCAAGCCTTTCATAATTCGACAGCAAGCATAAAGTGGCTTTTTGGCGGGAATCGGTCTGGCAAGACATACAACAATCTGTTAGACCTGGCTCTGTTGGCTTTGAATATCCATCCATTTAGGTCTGTGCCGAAAGGTGTTCATTGGGCGTGTATTGAAAGTTGGGAACAAGTTCGAGATATCTTGTGGGCTGACTATTTGGAGAAGATCATACCTCGCCATCAGATAATCAGCATACAATATGGCCAGTCCCGAATTCCTAAGAAGGTATTTCTCAAAAGTGGTCACGTAATAGAATTAAAAGCTTTCAACCAAGGGCCGGAACTGTTTCAAGGCCGCGCTATTGATTCTTGTCATTGTGATGAACAGTGTCATCGTAATTTCCAACAAATTCTGAATGAGATACAAGCAAGATTATCAGATAAAGCAGGATATCTGTCCTGGAGTATGACACCGATTAAGCCACAAGGCGTGTTAGAAGATCGTATCGCCGATTTGCCTGCAACCGATGAGGTATTTTATTTCAACTTGGATGACAACAGAGTGAGCGAAGGTGGCTATATTCCTGACGATAGGATAGATGCTCTTATTGATGATTGGCCTGAAGAAGTCCAAGCGACAAGAATCGAAGGCAAGTTCGCTAGTTTCTTTGGCGCGGTATATAAAACTTTCGATAGGCAGGTTCACGTCATTAAGCCTTTTGATATTCCAACGTCTTGGGGCAAAGTAAACGGTATTGATTTTGGGTTTACCAATCCATTCGTTTGCTTGTGGGTTGCTGTCGACGATGACGGTGTTTGTTATGTTTACCACGAGTATTACAAGTCGCAAACAGGTATGGAAGAGCACGCTTCTTATATTAAGAAGCACAGCCAAGGCATTAAATATATCACGACTTATTCGGACCACGATTCACAAGATAGATTTGAGCTTGACAAGTATGGCGTGAAAACCAAGAATGCTGTTAAAGAGGTGCATCCGGGCATCGAGACGATTCAAAAACTTCTTAAAGTTCGTCCTAATGGTAAGCCTCGATTATATGTGTTTGATACTTGCCCGAATCTAATCAGGCAGATAGGAAGCTATCATTATCCTGAAGGAACGAACAATAAAGACCCTGAAGATGTTCCTGTAAAAAAAGAAGACCATACTGTCGATGCTTTAAGGTATGCTATACACTCATACTTAGAACCGGAACAAATTGTCCGGGCGTCTATATTAGGGAAACTTTACTGATCTTTTAATAGGAGTTATCAAAATGGAAAACAAACGAGAACTAATCTTAACGGCACAAAAGCTTGGCATTGAGACAGTGGACATGACAAAGAGTGAGCTTCAGGAGGCGATTGACATTAAACACGATTTTGTGGCCGCGGCAAATCCTCCTGAGGAGTCTGAAGCACCGCCGGAGCCGGAGCCGGAGACTGAATCTGAAGCACCCGCGGATACAGTTACGTCTTCGATAGATATGCCTGCTGCGTCTGAAGGTATGACTACTTCGGATGTAGCTGCAAAAACAGAGTCCAAACTGAAAGCTACAACGAGACCGTCTGACATAGTTAAGATGAGGCGGCAAAAGAACAAAGATTCTGGATATCCGAAGCATCTTCCTCACAATGTAATGCAGCCGGGGCCGCACGGATTATCGACTGGAGGATAGTTACTGTGTCAGATACGGATAGCTATTTTGTCTGGTTTAAGTTGAATTGGTATTGGCGGTGTTTGTGCTGGAAGCACGGCGAGATATCGTTCATAGACATATTTATGCGATGATGAGCTAAGGAAGCATTTTTACAATTTTCTACTTTTATAAGGAGCCTCAAAATGGCGAAAAGAAAACGAAAGAAAGCAAAGAAGAAATCCGCAAAGCGAGTCAAGGCTGGAAAGAAAGCCGCGGCCACGCGAAAACGCAAGAAAGCCAAGCGCAAGAAGAAAAGGAAGTAGTCTCGGGTTACCGTTGCTGTTCTACTCTTCGGACAGGATAATGCCTCACTCTAACCACCGGAGAGTAGAGCGGCAAATGTAATCTTGCATAATATACAGGAAGTAAAAATGTACTGCAGCACAAAAAATGATATTATTTCTGCTTTTGATGATGCAGGTCGTCCCTTAGACGCAGAAACTAAATCTGATCTTGATGAGACTGAAGAGATATTAAGACACTCAGGAGTTAATCTCGAATTTGCCGTATTTCCAGGCAAGTGTCGAATTTGTAATGACGAGCAGGGCATTATTGCTCCTGTTATTGCAGACTTAGACAATTTGGAGTGTATAAATTGTGGTAATATGACTGTGCAAGAAAAAGAAGACTTAGAATGGGAATAGAAAGGAATATAACATGGAAACTTTCGACGTTAATAACTTGCCCGCGAATATAGATAAGTTTAAGCGGTATACAAGCACTGTCGTGACGCGTGCGTATCGAGTAAATGGGCCTTTTACAGTTATCACTAAAAAAGGTGCTGTGGAATGCCAAGATGGATATGTTGTTCTTGACGCAAAAAGAGTGCCACATGCTATGGATAAGGGGCGCTTCGAATCCTTATATAAACTAGGCGAAATAATGCAAAAAAAGAAAACAACCCCTAAACCTAAAGCAAAAGAGGCTACCAATACAATACACAGAGAAACACGCCTGACTGACGATATATCGCCAGCCGGATTATAGTATGCTAAACTAAATCAGGAGAATAAATCATGTCATTAGGAAATGAAGTAGTCGCTTATTCTGGAGGACAACAGCTTTCTTGGCAAGTTGTTGGAACAATTGACGCTACAGCTGGAAATGCCGACGCGGTCTTAGATGAAACAGAAAGAGATTATGCTTCAGCAATTTTGTTAGCTAATTCTGTAGCAATAGTTAGTGGTACAGACGCTCTCGCTGCAGAAATAAGGGTAATTTTTGCTACTGATGGTGCGGATGCTATTTTTGATATATGGACGATGCGTGAGAATGGACTTTATATGACCAGGATATGCACCATAACCGCTAAGGCAGGGAAACAATATGCTAATGCCGCAGGTTCATTAGTATTTGCCGACACATTAACTATATCAAACGAAGTGTGGTATACTGCTCTGGCGGGAATTCATAACGGAGGAGTTGATCATATAGCTAGAGTTATATTTAATAAACATGGACACAAAACATTCTTATTCCATGGCCATACTACTTTTGATGAGGATGCTGTTATTGAAATGGCAGGAACTTAAAAATGGATGATACTAAAAGTAACAAGTTTGGCTTAAGCCGGACAACTAATATTATTATTGTAGCTCTTGGTATGATAAGTGCATCGCAGAGTTGTAATTATGCTATTGCAGCCATTTCAATTATAGCTGTAATTGGTGCAACGTATCGATTTATTTTGGACTATAGGAAAGGAACATAATGAAAACGTATGTAATATTATTTTTAATGTTGTGTTTGGCGTGTTTTGCTCAGGCACAATTTGGATCTGGTGTGTATAATTTTGGTACTGATGTTGATGATGTATCGGCACGCGGACGTAAATTTGAAAGTTATAATATAATAGCTTCTATTGCTTTAGACAATACTGCAGGGTGGGCAACTACGGACTGCGCATTGACGTATGAGACAACAAACTTTTTATCTTCGGAGGATGATAGGTCATTAAAAATAACTGATTCTGGAGGTTCAACAATTACACAAATCCAGAAAGACATGGGTGGCCTTGATTATTCAGATAATAGTAAACGTCCGCATGTCTTTTTAAGAGCATACATTAATGCTTCTGGAATAGGCACTATCAAAAGTTTGTCTATACTTATATCTTCTGAAGCGAATTGGGATAACTATGTGCAAGCAATACTAACAGCTGATGGTGACCCGGATGGGACTGGATGGTGGAATTTTTATGGATCACCGGTAGATATGTCGTTGGTTGGTGCGGTAGAACCTGATTGGACAAGTATAAATTATCTTCGGGTGCGTGTAAGTACCGTACTTGCTGGAGATACTCCTGTTACAATATTAGATCAAGTAATATTTGTTAAGCGTCCGAATAAAGCACAGGTTTGTTGGACTTTCGATGATTCTTTAGAAAACGATTATAAATTTGCGGCGTACTTAACAAAAAATGGTATGGTTGGAACTTTTTATATTATAGCTTCTCGTATTGGACAAGCTGGACGTTTAACATTAACAAAATTACGCGCAATGCAGGAATCAGGGCATTTAATTGCTAATCATGGCAAGCACTCTCTTTATTATACTGTATCGGGATTGGCGGCTGTTGTTAAAGACGCAAAAGATGGGGCAACATGGCTAAGAGAGAATGGCTTTACTGAAGGAGCAGGTATATATGCACAACCTGGCGGGTCAGCGAACTTTACTGAAGAATTAAAGCACAGAATATTAGGCAAATATGCCAGACAATTTAGAAGAACAACTATGCACGGCAGTACAACCGGGTCTTTAGTTGGTGATGCTTCTTTGCTTGGAACATCATCTTTTGACAATCAAGCAACAATAAGCAGTCGTTTCGATATTGCGATAGCGGATAGTGGAACAGCGGTATTTGGAGTACATTCAACTGTTTTATCGTTTGCAGATTTCAAAACAGCGGTCGATGGTATGGTAGCAGAAAGGGACGCCGGCTTAGTTGATATAATAACCATGGCCGAACTATATGATAGAGGAGTATGGAATAACCAACCGCATACAATGCGTCCGAATAGATTATTAAGTGCTACTATAGTAGATTTGGACAATAATGGAGACACGACAATATACATAGTGCCTGCTGGAATAGAGTGTAGTTTGACGTATGCGAGATTAGTTGTTGGTGGCGATGCCGGTACAGGTGACATTAGTATCGGGCAAAATACTGCTGAAACTGATTTTATTCCAGCGGCTGATTTAGGTTTGTTAAATGCTGCTAATGATGTTGGTATATTGCAACCTATCCCACATACAAATATGCCTGTGAATAAATTATATTCTGAAAATACAGTAATCGAGGCCCAAGTTACTAATGAAAATAATGGTGCAGCGATTAATTGGTTGTATTTATATGGAACATTATCACCAAAAGATTAAATATAGAAAGCGTATAATATGATAAAACTACTTACATCTTCTGATGCGAAAAAATGGACGCTATCTCGCATTCCTAAGTGGTTGCAAAATAAACGTCTTCGGGAACATGATGAGATGGTTGTTCAGATTAAAGAACTCCAAGTCACATCATCAGATATGCTTCGTCGCATACAATCGGATACTGAGTATGATGTTAACCCTTATATTACGCATGTGGATCAGACATTAGAAATTATAAATAAATATCAAGGTGTAGCGTATTATGGAACAACACTTGTAAAGAGACTTGTCAATGTAGCGGCCGCTTTGCAAGTTCCTAATGGTATTGAATTGGATGGAGATAGCAAACTGCCGGAGTATGAATATCTTAAGTTGTTTCTTGATGTTAATCAGCTTAATGAGGGGGTAGCGATACAACTAGCTAAAGAGGCGCAGTTTGAAGGGCAGGTATTATTAGAGCTTGTCTGGGATGAATCAGATATGCTTGTTAAGATTAGACACACTATGTGGAGAGCGGGTGCGTATCAAGTTCATCCTATTGGATTGAGTAATCTTACAGGGCCTTATGAAGCAACCTGGACAGAAGAAAATGAAGTAGTTAAGCGTTTGTCTGGCGATATGATGGCCTTTGTTGCTTTTAATGCTACTCGTAATGAAGATGATTATATTGAAGGTTGGCCAACTCTTGGTAGTTTGTTAATGAGATTGGATACGATATCTCGTGACTTGAATGATTGGAGACAAACAAATAAATTGTTTGCGCATCCGACGCCGGTTTTTGAATGCGAAACACAAACTGAAGTTGATGCTTTAACCGCACAACTTACATCGTCTGGATGGACAGTAGGTACCGCAATCGCCTTCAGGGGAAAGTTTTTATTAGTAGCGTCAGGTAGTTATTATTTAACTTTTAGAAATGCGATTGAAGCTAATGTCAAATTGGTATCTGGAGGTAGTGGTATTTCTATTGCTTGGCTTGGCTTTGCTGATGTAATGTCGAATAGAGCGACGGCGGAAAGTTTAGGAGAGCCGCTTGAGATAGTCTCTGCTGCGGACATATCTACATGGAGGAGTTTTTATGAGGAGATTTTTAACAGTGTGATTAACATTCGTAATGCTAATTTAGATTCTAATCAAAAACTCAAACCTGGACTTATTAAGCCTAAACTTAAACCGATGAGTGATAGACAATGGCAGAAACTAAAAGAACTCTTTATGCCAGCGGCGGAGAAAGGCTTAATTACTCGGGAAACGTTCCTGGGACAGATTCCAAACTTTGATATAGACGCCGAATTGAAACGTTTCGCAGAAGAAGCAAGTGAGGCTGAAATTGATTTAGAAGCGGTGGAAGACATTGAGCCTGAAGAAGAATGAAAATATAAAACGCAAGATAGTTCACCGGCATCTTAAGCAGGAGGAGAGTGCTCTGCTTGTGTCCTATAAGAGGGCTTTGACGAATATCGACAAAGATTTGGCTCGTTATTATAAGAAATATGCCGTTGATGATGTCCTGCCTAAAGATAGAATACGAAAAGCCAAACAACTGACAGGCTTGAAAAAGAATGTCGATAAAGAGATAGGCAAAATATACGCTTCTGAGAAGAAGATTATTGGCGGCAACATCGCCGAGACATACAAACACAGCTATTACAGAGGCGCGCACGCTTTGGGTACTGAAGTTGGAGCCGACTTAGGCTTCTCAATGGTAAGTCCGAAGGCAGTTGAGGCGGTTGTGGCGAACAAGATGGGCCTGATTAAGTGGGCAGATTCATCCAAAGCTAATGCTCTTGTGCTGAGTAAAAGGATTAAGACACAAATCGAGCAAGGCCTTATTCAAGGTTATTCATTGCAGAAGACCTCCCGGGCGGTCCAGAAGCAAATGCAGATTGGCGCCGGTAAAGCAATAACAATTATCCGAACTGAAACCGGACGAGCACGGACAGAAGGATCCCTGCAATCTTATGATGAGGCAGAGGCGGAAGGACTTCCTATTATTCGGATTTGGCTTTCGACTTTGGATGCTCGAACAAGAGATACGCATCAGTCGATGGACAAGCAGGAAGCGGATAAGGATAATTTATTTACGCTGCCTTCTGGAGTGGTAACAAGAGGGCCTCATCTTTCGGGTGTGGCGGCTGAAGATATCAATTGTAGATGTGATGTAATTGTAGAGATTCCTGAATTCGAGCCGTCAAAGTTAAGGCAAGCAAAAGACCCCCAGACTGGCGAAAATGTCAATGTCAAGAATATGGACTTTGACGAGTGGGCTAAAATTAACAAGATAAACTTCCATGAGTCCGTTCGCGCAGTGCCGCCTGAGAAACTTCTATCTAAGGCAAAATATGTATCTTTTCATAAAGGCGAGAAGAGTTTGGGTGCGCTTCAATATGATTGGTTGAAGTTAAAAGCTGCATCAGGGCAAGGGCTTACTGACGCGCAGTGGAAGTTTTACAATGCTAAGTATGATAGGTATGAGACGACAAGTATTACTGTTAAAGGCTCTGTTCTAATTAAGAAACCTTTGAAGATGCCAAGGCCTAACAAGTAGAAGCTAAAGAAGGAGTCATATACCAATGAGAGCTGTTCCAAGAAAAGTACTCCATGAGCCCGAACACATTCAAAGAATGTATATTCGAGAATTTGAACGTGTCGAAGGACAAACTGGTTCTATTCTTGC
>SDBS01004249.1_pt1 | contig 14029 bp, 6 predicted proteins | sample 2277091 | NCBI WGS metagenome assembly SDBS01 (sample SAMN10404972, study PRJNA504765) | marine sediment metagenome | isolation source: marine sediment core GS10_PC15, 163 cmbsf | place: Arctic Ocean: Southern Knipovich Ridge | collected 2010
ACTTTGGCAGCAGATTTTGTATGGCGCATTTTCTGGAAAAAGTTTGTATCAATTATATACTTGAATACTGAATAGTTGAGGGCCTCAGTCAGCAATGTGCCAGCTATGTCTACCAGGGCAACTGTTAGAGGAGAATAAAATTTGCCAAAATATAGGAGAACAGGTTCGTGAGGGACAATAGGAATCAAAAATTGAGAAGGAAAACTATAGATGAAGAGAACCCACAAATCTTTGCTTTTCTGGATAGATTCAGAACTAAGCCAGACCACAAGGAGAGCAGCAACTACTATAATCTGGAGAGCAAATATTAATGTCTTGACTTTAGAACGTATTTCACGGGGCTTTGCAGAGGAATTGTCTGAGAGATTATTATTGTTTTTCATTCAATTAAGTTAGGGAAAATATGCATTACCACTGGGCAGAGGGTTGTTGCGCTATTCTTTCCGAATGATGATGTCTTCTAGATTTTTAACTTTTTACTCCTCTCATTCATAACGCTGTATTAATTTTTTTGGTTCTGGGATGTCGGAGCGCAATTTGATTTTTCCTGGCAGAGGGGGATCAAACTTCCCGTTTCCGTCCACATCAATAAACACCGGGTTTGTCAGGGCGTAAGGGAGGGCTGCATCCTTTAGGAGCCCTTCTCTGGAATATTGTTGTAAAACAGGGTAGAGAGACCTCTTGCCCAGAACCTCTACCGCTATGTAGGAATCCCTCTTCAGCTTCAAACTGATTTGTTTTGTGAATTTCAGAATTTCCTCTTGTGCAGTCTTGACAGGGAAGATAAATTCTCTTTCTCCGTTCACAATTAATCTCACTTCATCCACTGCAACCCAGGGTGTGCTTTGAACCTTTATCCAAATCTCAGCTTTTCCATCCGAGGATGTAAAGGAATCGCCTGAAGTATATCTGTTGTTAACTTTAAACTCCACCAGGGGGCCGTTGCTGGCAAATGAGCGTCCTTTCTTTAAGGAACGAGCAAAGGCTTCCCAATTCAGGTTATCGCCCTCTTTTCCCTCATACATAACATAAGTTCTTGAGTAGCCGGGTTCTTCTTTTCCTATAGAATGGGAATCTGATGAGGCTATGAGGGGGAAGTAGTAACCCCGATTCAGAAGATGAAGCCAGTCTTCGACAACCACAGAATTGGAGGAATAATAATGGGGACCGTTCATTACTTCCAGCAAATCGAAGGATGTATCGAAGCCCTCTCGGGCAAAGGATGCGGATTCGAGATCAAGTAGATAATTATTTAAATAACCTAAACGCCCGGATCTTGGATGATTCACCTGGAGAATGGCTTTGGGATCTTTTTTCCGGCTCGCTTCAAAGAGGGGGGAGGATTCCTCAGCAACAGGGAAGATTACTCCGTTGCCCTCCTCCTCTGGTCTGTATTTTAATTGGTAAGTGCAATAATGGATTACGCCTGAGACGGTCACCTCACTCCCTTTTATTACTGCTAAATATTTATTCAAGCCAAGTTTCTGAAGCACTGGATAATAATCCGTTATGTAATTGTGGTCTGTGGCCACAGCCACATCGACTCCCTCGGCTACAACTGATTTTATCCTTTCAGCAATGCGTATATCTCCATCTGAATTATGGGTGTGCATATGGGGGTCGATTGAGACGAGATTTGGAGTCTCTACTACTCTATCTATAAGAAACGTTAACTCTTGCAGTTCATTCTTTAGTATTTCGACTGCTCTTTTATCCATGGAATATTCCGGTCCTCTTGAAGCAGTGACAAGATACGTTCCCACGGGGAGTTTCACTTCCATCCCTTCTGCTTGAGGAAAACAGGAATTCTTAAAAGATTCCCAATATTCTCCGCTCTTTACAGGGTTTTCAGGTTTAAAATAGGGAGTTTTAGTCGGGGAAAGGCCGATAAAGGTAACCTTGCCGGGCACAAATTCTCCTTTGCTGTTTATAATTTTCACTTTCACCTTTCCCTGCGCGGGATTTTTGAGAACGCATGAGTTTTCCTCATCTAGTCCGACAACAAGGAGTTTTTCGCGGACAGCCGGGAAGAAATTTCCTCTCGCCGTATAGGCACCCTTCGGAAGAGGAATTTTGATGGAGGAAGGATTTTCCAGAAAGGAGCGGAAAAAAGTAGAAGAGGAATAAGCATCTTTGACAATGATTTCCATGGAGCCGCCACTGAGCTCCTCAAAATGAATGAGCGCATCTTCGGGCTCAACGTTAAAAATTTTATAGATTTTCCGGAGTAATTCTTCATGTTTAGCATCCACCAGCAGGATGTGGCGAACTTCAAATACTTCCTTAGGAGCTAATGTTCCTGGTATAGGAGGGGATTCTTCGTCATCTTTAACAGATTTTTCTTCCTCGGTGAGAGGATTCATATTAAGCCAGCCTAAATAATGTCCTTTTTTCTGGTAAACTCTGAACCTTAAGTCAGGATGTTTCTCTCTGTCAAAAGGGCTGAAGTAGTAACCATGAAATGCGTTAAAATAGAGAGAATAGTTCAAACCTTCGAACTTTTTCTTTCCTGTGTTAGTTATGATTGAAGTTACGTCAATCCTTCCTTCGAGGGGGGAAAAATGATAGCGAGTCCTAATCCGGGCTTTTTCTCCTTTTTTCCCTTCGTAAAGAACAGTGGCTTCGAAAGCAATAGCCTCTTTTTGGGCAATCTCTTTTAAAGGTTTAACTGAAGAGTAGGTTAAATATTCTCTTTTTCTATTTATCCTGATGTACGGTGATCCGATATTCAAGTTGCTCGCTATTTTTTTTCCGGCAGGGACGAAACTGATAATACTGCCCATGGCATTGAATCCCGGATAGTTGGAAGAATTTTTCAGTGGCCTCTTGGCTCCACCGATTAAGGTCAGGTTCTTTCCGTCAAAAATAAGAAAGTCTCCCTTTTCCCAGTGGCTGCAAAGCTTTTCAGGTAGATCATCCTCGCTTTTTATGACTTTAACCTGAAATTCTGCTGCCTGGAGAAGAAAGGGTATAAGGAGCGAAAAAACCATGATCATTATTTTTTTGAAGGCTTTCATTCTATCTCTCCTTTAAAGTCGAGTAGAGTCTTTTTAGACAGTTATCTTCCAGCAAAGATAATTACCATATACTAAAAAAAAACGGAATTCAAATCTATAAAGGATCATAAAAAAGGGAATAGGCCCCAAGGGAAGGGGTCAGGTCTTGCTTTTTGCCCTTCTTTGGGAGGTCATCCCCCTTAATCCCTTTGTTCTCTTGGTGCGAATCTTGACCTCTGACATTTTCACTTTAATATTACCTTTCGGTGCTCTCCTGTTTATGTCTAACAATATGTCAAAATTCAAGACTTAGACTCTTACTCATTTTTTAGTTTCTGATGATGAAATGTCCAAAGAAGGGAAAAAAGCAAAAAGCAAGACCTGACCCCAAAAGGAATTTGCAATGGAAAGAGCGTTTGGATAAAATCATTGTAATTTTAAGCAAGATTTTATTAAACTGACTTTATTAAAAATGAAAGAATTTGAAAAGATTTATAAGATCAAAGGGAAGAATTTTTTATTCAAAGTGGAAAGTTCAGGCCACCCACGCGACTACGTGAAATATGAAGAGTTAAGGAATGAAATTTGGGGCGATCCAGAGGATGGCCTACCTGGCGCTAGAAACATGATGTGCACAAATTTTCTGTATGATGGAAGCAACTTATTTATAGCCGTTTATGTGGAAAGCAAGAGCGGAGTATTCAAGCAGGACAGTGGGCATCTTGTCGGCTTTTCTTACGGATTTATCGGAATAAAGGACAAAAAAGTTGCCTTCAGAGAACCTGATAATATCCTATTTTATTCTCAGTATGTAGGGGTCAGGCAAGATTTTCAGCTTTATGGTCTTGGGATTCTGATAAAGCAGTTTCAAAGAGAGAAGTTGATGGAGATCTTCGGAGTTTATACTGTTACCAATACTTTTGATCCTTTAACAGGAATCAATGCTTATAGGAATATCCATCACTTCGGGATGGATGTGGTTGAATACAGGGATGCTTTTTATGAAGACTTTATTGGATTGCTGAATAGAGTAGATATTCCCTGCGACAGGTTTCTTATCTTCTGGGATCTCAAGAAAAATATTCAAAGGCCTGAATACGATTTAGAGCGCTTGATTGACTCAGGGTATATTGCACTCGAGGCTGGCATTGAGGAAGTCAAAGGCCGGAGTGGAGTTCTAAAGCTTGAAGTGGTAAAAGACCTAAACCTTGATCTAGACCATGAATTCCTTTTGGTTGAAATTCCTGTTGATTTTTACCGGATGCTCCGCGAGACAGATGTCGTTGAGAGCAAAGTCAGGAGTATCCCCCTTGAATGGAGGATGAAGACAAGGCAGGTTTTCAAGACTCTATTTGAGAGAAAGTATAAGATTATTGATTTCAGGCTCGTAAAAAAAGATAAAAGCAAAAGGGATTTTTATATCCTGCAAAGATAAAAGAATCTTAATATCAAAGATGAATATAAAATGCTTCTTGTTCATTATTATTCTTTCCTATTTTTTTAAATAATCAAGTAATTGTTTGGCTATGTCTGCTTTTTCATGTTCCGGAGCTAGCTCCAGAAATTTTCCTAAATTTTCAACCGCCTCTTCTGTTCTGTTTTGTCCGATGTAGATAGTTCCTATCTGGTAATATGCATCAGCATAGTCATCTCTAAGCTCTACTGCTTTGAGAAAAAGGGTTAAAGCCTCTTCGGATTCTCGAAGGTTAGTTAAACAGACTCCGAGATTATAGGAAGCATCAGGGTCATCGGGACTAAGCTCGGTTGCTCTCATGTAATATTTTTTTGCCTCTTCATAATTGCCATCTTTGGCCAAAATTTCACCAAGTTCTTTGTTGCTGCTAAAGGTTTCAGGATTAAGCTCCAGGGCCTTTTGAAATGAATTCATGGCTTCTTGTTTTTTATCTAGCTTCTTGTAGGCCAAGCCAAGGTTAAAATAATAGCCCCATTGAGATTGGCTGGTTTTTATGGCTTCTTCATAAGCTTGAACTGCCTCTTCAAATTTCTGTTCTCCATATAATTTATTACCTTTGACGAAAAGCTTGTCAGCCTTTGAGAGTGTTCGCTCTACGATTTCCTCAGCTTTCTCTAGCGTGATTTCCAATTTGGTTGGCTCTGCAATTCTCACTCTTACTTCTTGGGATATTGGCGCATAGCCTGATTTTTTAAAATTCACTTGATAATATGCTGGCCAGATTCCGATTTGAACAAACTTGCCTTCTTTGTCTGTTGTGAGCTCGAACTTTCGGGTTGCCACTTTGAGGGAGATAATGGTAACTTTGACTTTCTCCAGAGGATTTCCGCTGCTGTCTGTAACAACTCCCTCCATTTTTCCCTGAACAGAAGACCATCCATTAAATGTTATGAGGCACGACAAACACAATAAACAAGATATAAGCAAGCATTTCTTGGCCACAGTCTTCTCCTTTATTGATGTTTAGTCTTCCAATATTTTTTTGTCTTTTTCTCCAACTCCTTGATATTGGCCTGATCTGGATTAAGCTCTAAAGATTTCTGAAGGAGAGACAAAGCCTTCTCAGGCTGATTCAGATTTAAATAGCACTCAGCAGCCAGGTTTAAAACGCTTACCTCTGCTGCCTGTTCCATGAGCTTTTCTAAGTAGACAAGAGCTGAAGACCAATCTTTAAGACCAGCATAGTCTAAAGCAATGATTTTGGCTGCTTCTCTTTCTTGAGTTCCTTGATAGACGGGAAAGACAGTTGTGAGAGAATCTTGGAATTTTCCAAGAGCATAAAGAGTTTTTGCCAATAAAAGCCTGATTCTGGGCTCATTCTTCATTTTAAGTGCTTTCTGGAGAGAGTCTTTGGCTTGCTTGTATTCTCCAGTCATAAAGTATTGAGAGCCTAATAAGTAAAGCTGTTCTGAGTTGAGGAAGGGAGCGTATATTTTGGAATAGATCCAGGGTATGACTGAATATGGCTGGGATAGAATGATGAAATTTTCTCTTTCGGTAAGAACCTTTCTGTCGTTTGCCTCAAGGATGGAAACCTGAACTCGGTAATACCCGGGCTTTAGAGACGAGAGGGAGAGAGGGTTGAAATCTATCCCTTCTCCTTCGGGACTTAAAAATTCCTTCAACGATTTTTTTAAACTTAAGACAGGTGAATCAGCATTCACAGAAAAAATCTCAATGAGGAGACTCTTGTCAGCTTTTTCCTCAAGGTTGAATACCTGGACGTAAAAGCCTATTTCCTTTTGAGGGAGGAAATTATTCTGGGCATTGATAACATATTGGTTTCCTTCAAAGGCAAATGCTTTAAGCTTTTTTCTCTCGCCTTCTTTGAATCTCACCCGGCTGTGATAGAGAAGCAAGCTGCTGAGAAAAGAACCGCTTTTCACTTGAGGAATAAAGACCTCAGTCTGGAAAGAGGTAAAATCTTTCGCTGTTTTGTTTTTAGCCAAGAAAAAGAGCTTGTAATCTCCTGAGATAACAGGCAGCACATCCTGAAAAGAGAAGATTTGCCGCTCATGTTTCTTGTATTGCTCTGGAGTGATTCTGAGGGTAATCTCTTCTTCTTTTTCTAAAACAAGGTTTCCTTGTGTATCTTCAATCCTCAAGATGAGCTGGAAAACAGCATAATATTTGCCTTCGTATAAAGCAAAGTTTACTTTTTTCGGCTCTACAGCCCAGTGGATAAAAAATTGATTGAAGTTCTTGAAAACTTTTACCTGGAAGTTGCTTTCTATGAAGTTGTGGGTGTAATCAGTTTCAACATAATCTTTATAGCGGAGATAAGAACGAGCATAGCCATCAGAGAACTTCTTTTCCGCCAAAGAATACACGCTGGAAATGATAGTAGCAGAGGAGGAAGAGGAAAGACCGAAGGTTTTCTCCCCCGGAAGGTAGCTTAGAGAAGCATTGGCCAGTTCTCCTGATATTTCTCTTATTATCTGAAAAGCGCCACTTCGATCAAAAGACTGGCGATAAAGAGAGGGAATGGTTAACTTTTCCGGGCCCTCCACTCCAGGATAATAGAGGCGATACTCACCAAGTCTCTGAGGCTGGTAAAAAATCAGGTAGAAATAGGGAGGGAGACCGAACTTAATCTCTCCTTTGTAATACCAGAGCTCCAAGGGCAGCACCTTGGAACTCGTCGAATAGAGTTGCCTTTCCAAAGGCGGACCGAGAAGGAGATAAAAATAGCCCCTCTCAGTCTGACTTCCTCTTTTCGAAGTTTCATGTCCAAAATTGGCATCTGCAAATTGAACTCTACTCATATATTCCTTGTAAAACTCATTTTGGTTAGTATCGGGAAGAGGATCACGCTGCTTCCAAAAAACTTGGATGAATCTATTCCTTTCCTCTTCTGTTTTAAGCTTAAAAAAAATTTCTTTTTCTGTTTTAGTAATAATGGGAGAAACGGTCTCCAGCCAGTTCTTATGTTCTTGTGAAAGGTTTTCTTTAGATAGGAGAGGAAGAGCTAAAAAAATTAGGATGAAAAACAGAATAAGATTCCTTTTCATTTTTTATCCTACTGTATTTAAAATTACCATACGCCAGAAGAAGTTTCAAATTGCATAAGAAATGAAAAAAAGAAATTGGATTGTAAAATTTTTTATGAAAAATTGCATTTCTTTTAAAATATATATATATTAATTCGGTAAGAGGGATAGGGATAAATTCAATAAATTGGAGGATTCAAATTTTTGAATACTTGAAGTTAACCATAATTACCTATATTATTGATAATAAAAGGTTAACAATTCCAAGAAAATTGGCCTGAAATTTGCTTATTTTAATCTTGGTTTGGTAATGAATAGTATTTACTTATTGAATTCTAATTAACAAGGAGGTAAGAATTAAACAGATAAATATATGTTAAAGAACAGAGTTTATTGGAAAAAGAAAAAGGAGGAATAAATGAAATTAAAATCATTCATGGCGTTATGCACACTTCTCCTCTTGCTTTCCCCTCTTGCTCTTGCTCAGTCAAAAGAAACCGGAGCTATTGTCGGTACAGTGGCGGATGAAGAAGACAGTGCTCTTCCAGGTGCTACAGTTACTTTGACAGGTCCTAATATTATGGGTGCTCGGACTGCCATTACTGATGCTCAAGGCCGTTTTCGGTTTCCTGCACTCCCCCCTGGTATTTATTCAGTTAAGGCCGAACTTCCTGCTTTTGCAACAATTATCAGGAAAGAGATCCGTGTTCATACTACAGTCATATTAACCGCTGACCTGACCATGAAAATAGCCACCCTGAAAGAGGAAATCACCGTTATTGCCGTGTCGCCTATGGTGGATGTCAAAACTTCAGAAACTGCCTCTGTGACTTTATCTGATGACATCCTTCGTAACATGCCCACCGGCCAGTTTGTGACTCAGATCGTAAACCTTGCGCCAGGGGTTGACGGGGATGTAGCTTACGGTTCTTCGGATGGTACAGGAATTTCCTATCAGATAGATGGAGTTGATGTTTCTGATCCCGAAGGAGGCTCTGCCTGGGTCTTCCTCGACTATAACATCGTCGAAGAAGCCAAGATTATGGGAATCGGGCTCAACGCTGAATACGGGGCTTTCACTGGAGTGATTTTCAACACCATCACCAAATCTGGAGGAAACGAATTCTCCGGCCATGCCGAGTTCATCTACCAGGCCACTAAAATAGGATTCTGGACAGCAGAAAATAATCAAGAATATATCGAAGATTTTTCTGATTTAGCGTCACCTGTGCGGGGACTGCTGGATACGAGTTTTCATCTAGGTGGTCCTATCAAGAAAGATAAGATCTGGTTTTTCCTTGGAGGTCAATACTATCGATCTAAAAATAGACCGACTGGTTTTGAACCTGATAACCCTGACATCTTCAGAGATTACAAACAGCCAAGAGTTTTCGCTAAAATCACTGCTCAAGCAAGCTCCAAAGTCAACCTTATGGCATGGTATGAGCAGGATGCTTATAACGGCATAAATAGAGGGGCAAGCTCTACCCATCCTACCGAAACCTGTGTCACCCAAAAATCTCCCGAGAGTGTTGGAAATTTCAACTTGACTTATATTTTTAATTCCAAAACTTTCTTTGATGTCAAAGGTTCTTTCTTCGTCGGCTATTACTACTTGGAGCCCCAAAGCGGCACTAGAGACACTACTGCTTGGTTTAGTGCAGAGGACAATACATGGCTATATAACAGCAACTATTATTATCTGGCTGACCGCTCAAGATACCAGGCTAATGCTGGCGTTACGCACTACGCAGAGGATTTCATCAAGGGCAACCACGACTTCAAATTCGGGACCGAATTCGAATATGGCTGGGCAAGAAGCCGGTTTGGCTACACAGGCTACCTCGAAGGGATAGGTAGTAACGTCTATATTTACGACTTTTACGGCACGTGGTATGGTTACCAGTATGAAGGCTACGACCTGGATACCCACTACACCAGGAGCGACTGGTATGTGCAGGATTCATGGTCTGTTTCCGATAATTTGACAATCAATATTGGACTTCGGTACAGCATGAATCGGGGTTATGTCAAGGGTGTCTCTGGAGCTGTGTATAAAACCAACCGTTTTGCTCCTCGAGTTGGCTTTGCCTATGATATTTTTGGCGACCACACAACTGTTCTTAAAGCTCACTACGGTCAATTCACAGAAGCCATGTTCACTGGCTTTTGTGACATCCTCAGGCCAGATGCCATCTCTCCTTATATCATCTGGGATTACTATGGGCCCGGTGACGCCTCAATATGGCGCACATACCTTGATTCCTACACTCTTGATAGCGACGTTAAGCATCCTTATATGGACCAGTTCACTGTCGGTATTGAGCGAGAGCTATTCAAAGATGCTTCTCTTGGAGTCTCCTTTATCTACCGAAACTGGAAAAACTTCTTGGGTACTTGGGAGCCCGGCTCAGAGTATGATACTATCACCGTTAATGATCCTTGGACTACTGATACATACACAGGTTACAACCAAACTAACTATGATCCAATAAGAGATTTTATCCGCGGCAATCTCAAAAAGGATGAAGCAAATTGGATTATGGACGAGCCAAAGCGCAATTACTGGGGAATTGAAGTCCTCTTCAATAAAAGATTCTCCAACCGCTGGCAGATGCTTGCTTCCTATCTCTATTCACAATCCAAAGGCACGATAGACACTGGCTTTGGTGACGACATCGGCTGGATGGGAGGCACATATGATCCTAACACCTGGACAAATAGTGAAGGTCGTTCCACTAATGATCCCACTCACATGCTCAAATTACAGGGGTCGTACATCTTGCCTTTAGATATCCACTTCAACGCTTATTTCCGCTATATAACCGGAAACACTTACACCAGGCGAATAAGGCCTAGGTTCTCACAAGGAAGAAGGTATATCTTTACTGAAGAGCGCGGGTCACTCAGATATCCTTCTAAAACGACTCTGGACCTCCGCTTGGAGAAGACTTTCATGATTGCCGAGAAATACCGCATTGGCCTGATGATGGACATCTTCAACGTTTTCAACAGCGACACGATTACTTCGTGGGGATCTCGGGTTGACTACGACTGGACTCCCCATGAGTTTGATTCCGATGCCCCTGGTCCAGATGGCCACGAAGTTTACAATCTGGTTGAGCCGAGAGCTATCCGTCTTGGCATAAGGTTTTTCTTCTAAGACTCGAGCAGAAATTGAATTCAAGGAAGGGAGACTGCTAAAAGAAAGCAGTCTTCCTTCTCTTTTTAATTAATTTTTAAGAAGAAAATAAAGTATACAAATCCGCTTTTCTAGCACCAATTCATTCCTATCATCATAAATCCATCTATTCTATTCGGGAAAACACCAATTTTTTCTCTTCCTCACGCAGGACACTTTATGATAAAATTCTCTTATGAAAGAGGCTGAAAAAGAAAAGAAATTCCCTTCCCTTAAGATTATTCTGCCCCTCACACTCGTCCTGATTCTTGTATTTTTGTTTGTTTATTTATTTTTTATTCCTAAACGTCCATCTTTTTCCCGCCTTAAAGAAGGAAGAGATTTTAACTATATCTTGATTACCGTGGACACACTCCGGGCTGACCGGATTCACTGCTACGGCTTTCCTACAATAGAAACTCCTTTTATGGACCTCTTCGCCTCCAAAGGGATAAAGTTTGAAAAATGCATTGCCCAGACTCCCCTTACCCTGCCCTCCCATGCATCAATCCTTACAGGAACGCATCCCCTCTTCCATGGGGTCCGGGACAACGGAGGATTCCTTGTTCCTCAGGAGCTGGTGACTATGGCAGAGTTTTTCAAGGATGAGGGCCACCAGACAGCCGCCTTTGTTGCTGCCTATGTGCTTGATTCCAAATGGGGCTTAAACCAGGGATTCGATTATTATTTCGACAATTTCGACTTGAGCCGCTTCCAAAAAATCTCTTTGGGAAGTGTCCAGCGACCGGCCAACGAGGTCATGGATGAAGCTCTTTCCTGGCTTGAGGAGAAAAAAGAAGAAAGATTTTTCGCCTGGATTCATCTCTATGATCCCCATACTCCTTATGAACCTCCTCCTCCGTTTGATGAAAAATATCCAGGACTCCCTTACGTAGGAGAGATTGCCTTCACCGATTCCCAGCTTGGTCGTCTCTGGGAGTTTCTTCTGAAGAACAACATTTTGGATAATACTTTTCTCATTTTTGCTTCAGACCATGGGGAAAGCCTGGGAGAACACCGAGAAAAAACTCACGGCTTCTTTGTCTACCAGGAAGGCATCCATGTTCCTCTTATCTTTGTGACTCCTTTTGAAAAGCTCCAGGGGATTTCCTCTTCCCAGGTTGTTTCCTTGGTTGACATCATGCCCACCGTGCTGGAGATGGCTGAAATTCCTATCCCTTCTCAGATTCAGGGAGAGAGCTTGGTGCCCAATTTTTTTAAACCCGAAAAGTCCCATAGCTACGCCTATGCTGAAACTTTCTATCCTCGCTTCCATTATGGTTGGTCAGAGTTAAAAAGTCTTCAAAATCAACGGTATAAATTGATTATTTCACCAGAGGCAGAGCTCTATGATTTAATAGAAGACCCGGACGAAAGGAAGAATTTAGCTTCAACTCATAAGAAGGTTTTAGTAGAACTTCAAGCTGAGGCTGATAAATTCATAGCAAAATACAGTGAAAATGCTTATGAAATAGACTACCGAAAGATGGATGAGGAGACAAGGGAGAAACTGGCCGCCCTGGGATATATCGGCACGTTTGTAGATTCATCCAAACTTCAAGGGAAAAAACTGGCTAATCCTAAAGAAAAGGTTGTTGTTTTTAACGAACTTTCAAGGGCCAGAGAGATAGGTCTTCAAGGAAAAGTTGATGAAGCAGTCAGTATAATAAAAAACATTATTGCCGATGATCCCGATATAATCAATGCCTACTTTTCTCTTGGAAATATCTATTTCAAGCACGGAAAATACGAGGAGGCTATAGAATCTTTCCTGGAATCTCTGGAAAGAAAGCCTGACGATACTTTTACTGTTATCAACATCGCCAACGCCTACCGGAGAATGGAAAAGAATGAAGAGGCAGAACAATTTATCCTGAGTCATCTTGAAAAGGGTATATCCGACTCGCAATTCTATTTTATTCTGGGAAGCATAAAAAGTATCCAGAAAAATCATGATGAGGCAATTCAGTACTATCAACAGTGTTTATCTCTTAACCCCTCCTCGTCCTCTTCCCACAATGCCCTGGCTGCTATTTACCTCGTAAAGGATGATCTCCTAAATGCTGAGAAACACATAAAGTCTGTCCTTGAGCTCAACCCTAAATTGAGCAATGCTCACTATAACTTGGCCCAGCTTATGGAAAAGAAGGGGGAGCTCACAAAGGCTGAAGAAGCCTATAAGAAAGAGCTTGAATATTTACCCTATCACTTTAAAGCGTGCTTCAATCTTTCCCGCCTGTATCGTATTTTAGGCCAGGAGAAGGAAGAACTAGAATATCTAGAGAAAACCATCGAAGTCAATCCTAATTTCCCTCTGAGTTATTTTTATCTTGGACGGATTTACCTCAATCGGAGCCAGAATTTCGAAGAAGCCGTTTCACTGGTCAAGAAAGGAATAGATTTAAAACCGGATAAGAAAGACCTTCCTTTAGGTTACTTCCTTCTCGCTGATCTTTACAGCCGCCTCGGGAATGAGTCCTTGTCGTTGGAATATGCGAAGAAAGGCAAGGAGCTTGCTCAGACTAACTCCCGCAACCGCTAATTTCTCCTTCTTGTAGGGGTTTGATTCATCAAGCCCACCGTTTTAATTGGATGAAGAAAATGTGTGTTTGATGGATTAAATGTCTACATGAAGAAAAGAAAGGAAAATAATTGCTGACTAATCATTGCGAAAATGCATGAGGATGAATAGAATAGGAAATCACAATTTCTCAGGTTTAGATTTCAATATTCAATATAGGAGGAAAATTATGAACAGAAATGAGACCTTTAACCGCATGAAATTTTTATTTATGGTCTCAATCATCTTTTTCTTCGTGACTTTGCTCTATGCCCAGGAAGAAAGAAAGCCTCTTGTTCTACAGGAGATGAGCTGGACAGATGTCAGGGATTACTTGAAAACAAACGACATGGTTATCATACCTCTTGGCTCTACTGAACAGCATGGCCCCCATTTACCCTTGGGAACGGATTATTATGAGGCGATGGGTATGTCAAAATTAATCTCAGTCCGCACAGGAGTAGTGGTGGCGCCGGTTCTCTTGGTCGGGTACAGCGAGTATCACTCTGGATTTCCTGGATCCTTGAGTCTGAAACCTAACACCATGGAGCAGGTCCTTTTCGAAACTGCAGAGATGCTTATAAAGTATGGATTCCGCCGGTTTATGTTCTTTAACTACCACGGAGGAAATAATATTGTTCAGCAAGGAATTATTCATAGAATCAATCACAAAACTGAAGCCACTGCCACCTCAATTGGTCACGGAAGCCCTATCCAAAAAAGTGGGGAAGAGGAAGAAGAATTCTTTGATTGGCATGCAGGAATAGATGAGACCTCTATCATGCTCTACTTGAAGCCCGAACTAGTGAAGATGGAAAGGGCTGAAAA
>SDBS01004250.1_pt1 | contig 14029 bp, 10 predicted proteins | sample 2277091 | NCBI WGS metagenome assembly SDBS01 (sample SAMN10404972, study PRJNA504765) | marine sediment metagenome | isolation source: marine sediment core GS10_PC15, 163 cmbsf | place: Arctic Ocean: Southern Knipovich Ridge | collected 2010
GTGGAAGACAATTCGGTCGATGTCATCATGTCGAATTGTGTGATCAATCTATCACCAGATAAAGATGCCGTTTTCACCGAGGCCTTCAGGGTGTTAAAACCAGGAGGGCGTCTTGCGGTGAGCGATATTGTGACCGAGGGAGATTTTTCAGCTGAGCTTCGTGCGAACCTGGACAGTTGGGCCGAGTGCGTCACAGGTGCGATCGATGTCGTTGAGTACGTACAAAAAATGGAAGAGGCCGGTTTTATCGATGTGAAGGTAGAGGACAAGGTCGATGCAGGACGGGTCGTGGAGAGCGTTCCCGGTATGCCAAGGGTGTACAGCGCCCGCATCATCGGAGGGAAACCGGCGTAGGACTGAACTCTGCTTACTGGAAATTATAAGCACGTAGGCTTTGTCGGCCTACGTGCTTGTGAGTCAGCCTATTTTGCATACCCTCTTAGAAATGCATCAAAATGTAGGTAACAGGAAATTTGATCTCAACGATCACAGTGACCGCTTAATCCTGGATAAGCTTCGCTAATGCTTCCCCAGATTTTGCCTCGATCTCAGCGTGCAAACTCTTTCCGTGCGAGTCCATGGTCACGACTGCGGGGAAGTCCTCCACGGCGATGACCCATATCGCCTCAGGAACGCCGAAATCCATTTTGTACACTGCCTCAACCTTCTTAACTGACTGCGCAATCAAAGAAGCGGCGCCACCGATGGCGTGTAGATATACACCGGGTACCCCACGGCAGGCTTCCAGTGTATTGGGTCCCATGCCTCCCTTGCCTATGACGGCTTTCACATTGAAGTGCTGCATGACTGACCCTTGATAGGGTTCTTCTCGTATGCTCGTGGTAGGTCCAGCGGCGACGAAGGCATAATCGCCGGTGTCAAGACCGGCGACGACAGGACCACAATGGTAAATTGCGCCCCCATCCAAAATGGGCTTAAGTGCGTCATAAACTTCCTGATCATCGCCTTCGATAGGTATCGTCTTTTCGATGAACTTGTCTATCATCCACTTATGCACGGCATCTCGTCCCGTAATCATCACACCAGACAACGTGACGGAATCGCCAACTTCCAGGGCACGAATATCGTCTTCTGGGATAGGCATGGTGAGATTTTTCATCGTCTGCTCCTCTACTCGTAACTTACATCAACCCCGCGAACGATCATCCTCCTTCGACGGTGTGCCCAGCACATGTAGGATACTGAAACGAAGAAACTCGCGGGAAGTCGGTGCATCCCCTTTATTTTGACGCCCAGCAGGGTTGTTTCACCGCCAAAACCCATAGGTCCGATTCCGAGTTGATTTGACTCAGTGAGCAGACGGTTCTCGAGTTCTGCCAATTCGGGATCGGGGTTGGGTTCATCCATCACCCGGAGCAGTGCTTCCTTTGAGGCGAGATACGACGACCCCCGATCGCCTCCCACGGCAACTCCTAAAACTCCTGGGGCACAGCCTTTGCCTTGTGCCGTGTTGACCATGTCGAGGACGACGCGACGAACCCCTTCGAGGTCGCGGCCAGCGCCCAGCTTGCTGTTGGGCAGGCTGTACTGCGCGCCAACGTTCTCGCATCCCCCTCCCTTCAACATCAAATCGGCAACGAGCTCATCTTCCTCGGTCTCTTCAAAATGGATTGTGGGAAAATGTTCGTCACCAAGGTTGTCCCCGCTGTTCTTCCCGGTCAGCGAATCCACTGCGTTTGGTCGCAGGTAGGTCATGCGCGTCGCTTCCGCGACGGCGTCCCGGATCATGGTCCACAGGTCGCGCGTGCGCCAGTCTGGTGAATGATGGATATAGAAAAGGGGTGTGCCGGTGTCCTGACATATTGGCGTCGAATTTTCTCTCGCAAGCGCGATATTTTTCAGGATGGTATCAAGCGCTCCTTGTGCGGCGGAACCAGGTTCTTCCTGATTTCTTGCCCGAGTAATCGCTGCTTCCACATCGGGAGAGAGGTCTGTGGAAGTGAGTCGGATGAGTTCGAGGAAGGCTTTCGTCAAATCAATCATGATTATTCTCCAGCGAGCACACTCGAAGAAAACTAAGGTTCACACCATCATTTTGGTTCTAAATCCCAACCAAGGGGTAGTGATAAATTACGGCACCTGGACAGTAGGATATCGTTGAAGTGATAAATCATCAGGGATGATAAGGAAGAAGGGAAAAGGGACAAGGCACAAGGGGATTAGGGATTGGGCACTAAGGGATAAGGGACAAGGCACAAAGGGAAGGGGATAAGGCATAAAGGGAAGGGGATAAGGCACAAGGGGATTAGGGATTGGGCACCAAGGATTGGGCTTCAGCATGCGATGGAGCGATCGTAGAGTTGGAGCGAAAAATGAGCGAGTTGAGGGGCTGTCTCATTCATTGAAGGACGCGCATAAACTATGTTGGGGTGAGTTTGTAGCGCAGAATGTTGGCGATTAAGTTTCTGCAGGCGCCTCGACTGCAGAGCGGACGATGAGGATGGAGATGGGCGTGCTGGCCAGCAACTGGGGAGCTACTCTTCCGAGTGTGAGGCGGTTGAGGAGAGCGCGAGGATCCGGCGAGCCGATCACCACGAGATCGTATTCTTCCATCTCGCACGCTCGCAATATTTCTTCTGCGACCATGCCATGACGGAGTTCAATCTTTGCGTTCACACCGCTCTCTTCTGCACGTTGAGCTGCTTCTTTAAGATGTTGTGCGAGCGGCGTCTCCCGGCTGAGCACTTCTTCTACCCCCTCTTCCAACGCGCCTAGTCCTGTGTACATGGATGGGGTCGTCGTAACCACGTGAAGGATGGTCAAATCTGCACTCAGCGATTCAGCCAGCTGAAGTCCCCAATCTACGGCCCGATATGATTCGGAATGACCTCCGGTGCAAAGGAGGATGTGGTTTACCTCAGGCGAGGCGTTGTGAGTAAGAAGCACACTGTCTGCAGCGTGCGTGGCGACGTGTTGGGCGCGATCGGTCAGAGCTTCATCTCTATGAGATGATGTTCCTAAGACTACAAGCCTGAATTGCTCACTCTCAAGTTCTTCCAATACCTGCGTTTCAAATTTCCCTTCGACTTGAATCACGCGCTCAGGTTCGGAACTGAGGGAGTTCTGTGTGGCTTCGAGGAGTTGTGCGCTTTCTTGTGGATGACCTCCCGTGCGTTGGACATGCAGAAGCACAGGTTCCAATCCAAGCGCCTTGCTGACTTCTTCAGCCATATGGATCGCGGTCGGGTCTGGATCTTTCTCGCCGACGCAGATGAGAGCCTGAGGACTGCGAGGTATTTGGGTCATGACACCTCCAAACTAATTGATAATTTGTATAAGCACAAGCACCGCAGCGATCAGTGGTAAAAACGAGAACAGGAAACGAATCGCGGGCCCGGTAAAATAGCGCGTTGCCCGTGCGCCAATCTGAGCGCCGATCGCGGCCCCCGTGAGCATCGTAAGAGCGATCATGATATCCACGTTCCCCTTCAGGCCGTGGCTGAGAGTTCCATACCCGGCTGAAATGATGATTTCGAATAGATCCGTTCCGACGGCTACGTGGGTAGGAAGTCCGATGAGATAGACCATGAGGGGAAGTCGGACAAAGCCCCCACCCACGCCTAAGAAACCTGCAAGAATCCCGGTTACAAGCCCAATGAGGATGATGATCCACACCGATATCCGCTCAATACCAGAGACGGGAAGCCGGACCATAGGGGGGATTTGGAAAAGGGGAGATTGATGTGAAATTCGGCGCACACCCAGAGCGTCACCCGCCTCAATTTGATCAGTTCGTGTCAATCGTAAAGCCCTGAGGCTCTCCCATCCTGTGAACAAGGCGATGCTCATCAATATGATGACGTAAGCTATGCCGACAACTTGGTCGATGTTTCCCATGAGCTCAAGGCGTTCGATGATTTGGGCACCGATTTCTATGCCTGGGATGGTGCCAATAATCATGAGCGCGCCAACACGGAAATCGATGTTTCCAAGAGCGCGATGCCTCCTGGCCGCCACGATCGACTTGCCGGTCATATGCGCAAGATCGGTCCCTACTACGAAGTTCATGGGTACGCCGGTCCAGAACATCAGTGGACCTGCGAGAAAACCTCCACCGACTCCGAAGAACCCACCAAGCACGCCAACCGAAAATCCGATAACCGCAAGCAGTATCGGGCTGATGACAACGCCGGCGATCGGGAATATCATGACTTAATGCCTCAACCCGATTTTTCGCAGCAGCCATGAAGTGAACACTTCTAGCATCGTCCCTTGTGCGAGGATGAGGACTAGGGCAAGGACGGCGTATGCGGTGAGGTTTTCGTCGTAGAGCCTGGTCAGGTATGGACTTGCATAGCGGAGCACCACGACGAAGAACAAACCGACAAGGGGGATGTAAATCACAATCTCGATGAGGAGACTGCGCAAGAGCGGTCGGATGGAAGGATCCACTGGTCTTTTTTTTGGATTCTTGCTCATGATGGCTTCTCCACCAGACAGACTCCAGTTAATGAGAGATTAATTAAAGAGCGGGCGGGAGTCCTTGTCAACCAGGTTCTACCTCCGTGCAGGTGGACCTATCACTCCAGAATGCATGGACGATGGCGGGTGCGGTGAATCATCAGATGATCCATGTTACACTGCCTCTCGATGGAAGAGAAGTCGATCAATACGCTAGAACTGCCGGCAGTTTTAACTGCGCTCAGCAAATATGCAGGGTTTTCAGCCTCAAACTCGCTTGCGCTGACGCTGCAGCCGGCTCCCAGCCCGGAAACTGCTCGCACTCGCCTGGAGGAGACAAGCGAGGCTGTTGCGTTGCTCGAGGTTACCCCGGATCTCACTATTGGAGGAGCACATGATGTCCGGATTGAGGTAGACGCTGCCGCGCGTGGAGCCACGTTGGAACCCAGCCAAATGCTGGACATCAAAGCTACGCTCCTGGCGGCAAAACGCTTTTCAAAACTATTCGAAGATGGTGACGACCATTTTCCACTTTTAAGCGGCATTGCTGAAAATCTATCGCTCCATCCCGAACTTGTGGAGGCGATCACCAATACGTTCGATGATCGCGGCGAAGTACTCGATACGGCTTCGCCACACCTCGCCAAAGTTCGGCGTGAACTGCGGGGTTCACGTGAGAAATTGATGCATAAACTCCAGAAGATGCTCGGTGATCCGAAGATCATTCCCATGCTGCAGGAACCCATCATCACACAGCGAGACGGTCGTTATGTGATACCCCTTCGGTCGGAATTTAAGGGGAAGTTGAAATCCATAATCCAAGATCAGTCTGCCTCAGGCGCTACGCTCTTTGTTGAACCTCTCCATATTGTAGAGCACAACAATCAAATAAGAGAGTGGGAACTTGCCGAGAGGGATGAGATTCAAAGGATACTGCGGGCTTTATCCGAAAACATCGGTCGTCGTGCTGATTCACTTGTTGCTACAGTGGAAGGGCTTGCTGATATCGACCTGGCGCTGGCGAAAGCACATTATGCGCTCGAGATGGATGCTCTGCAACCCGTACTGCATGCTCCCAAAGCGGGTTCAGCTGATCCAGCAACGAAGCTGCGGCTGTTTCAAGCACGGCATCCTTTGCTCGATCCCAAGGATGCTGTGCCCATCGACCTGGTCCTGGATGAAGACACATGTGCGTTGGTGATTACTGGGCCGAATACAGGCGGGAAGACGGTGAGCCTGAAGACAGCCGGCCTCCTCTCCCTCATGGCCGCCTGCGGTCTTCACCTCCCTGTGGGTCATGGGTCAGAAGTTTCCTTCTTCGATGCTGTCTATGCGGATATCGGGGACGAACAGTCGATTGAACAGTCGCTCTCGACATTCTCTTCCCACATCTCGAATATTATCCGCATTCTGGGCCGGGCAAGTAGGACCTCACTTGTCCTGCTGGATGAGCTTGGGGCGGGGACCGATCCACAGGAGGGGTCCGCGCTGGGTCAGGCGTTGCTGGGTGAATTCCTGCGCCGTGGGGTGATGACACTCGTTGCGACGCATATCTCTGCATTGAAAGCCTACGCGCATCTGACCCCCGGGGTACGGAATGCCAGCGTCGAATTCGATTTAGACAGCCTGCGCCCCACCTATCGATTGTTAATCGGACTGCCCGGTCGATCTAACGCTCTCGCCATCGCAGGACGACTCGGCCTGGATGTATCCATCGTTGAAGAAGCTCGCTCGCTGGTTTCGGCGGATGACCTCAAGACCGACTCCCTGTTGGATGATATTTATCAGCAAAGGGATCAGATAAGGCTGACGAAGGAGGAAACCGAGCTGGCTCGGACCAGGGTGAGAGAGCGCGAGGATGAGCTTAACCGTCGTCTGCAAGAGATCGATCGGGAGCGACATGATGTGCTTTTTCATACCCGCGAGGAAGCTGACAAAGATCTTGAAGATATAAAGGAAGAAGTACGGCGGCTCCGTCGTAGGCTAACATTGGCGGGACAATCTCTGGAGGCGGTGGATTCTGTCGAGCGGGAGATTGACCTGCTAGAGGAGGAGCGTGAGGATACGGCGCTGCCTGCTCAGACTTCTCCCGCTAGATCAGTAGCTCTGGGCGATCGTGTTTTTATCAAATCAATCAATAATTTTGGCGTGGTGACAAGCCTGTCAGAATACCAGGCTGAAGTTCAGGTTGGGCGTCTTAGAGTACGAGCCAGACTCGATGAATTGGCGATGGACTCCGAGGCAGGCGAGAACGCCTCCAGCTTGAAGGATGCGACCGCGAAACCCAAGGCACCCACGCTGCATCAGGCGCCTCCATTGGAGCTCGATCTTCGGGGCATGACGGCTGATGAAGCCCTCGAAATGCTGGATCGTCGTCTCGACGCCGCCTATCTCGTTGGCATGCCCTATATCCGCATCGTACACGGCAAAGGAACTGGCAAATTACGAACTGCGATCCGAGAGGCGCTTCGTGACAATGATTACATCGCCTCCTTCGAGCCTGGGAAAAGGGGGGAGGGGGGCGACGGTGTAACCGTAGCTCGAATCAAGATTGCTTGAATGGTCTCGCTGAATTGGTCGATCATCAACAGCCGCCCGCTGGCCTCGTTCTCAAGTCTTGTATTGCCTCTTCATACATTCACGATTTTGATGTGGCTGGATGAGAATCCAGGCCTTAACTAATCACGATCATGGGTGTTAATTACGTTACATGAAAGTTGGGACCCGTCCTTGAATGGAATTGCACAGTCGGGCAATAGAGGTTCAAACCTTCATCGGCACGAGGCTTATTACGAACCTAATCGTTGTATGATGTAATTCACAAAACTCGAGATTTTAATATTGGGGAGGGATCTATGGATGCATTAATTGAGGCATTGGGTCCGATTTTTATTGCCAGTTTTGCGCTTCAACAGTTAATTGAGCTTCTGGATCCATTGCTGAATACGTTTATTAAAAACCATAAGGAATTGATACTGAGTATCGTTGCTCTGGTGGTGGGCTTATGCCTCTCGTTTGGATTGGGTCTGACTGTACTGGCGCCATTTGGATATACCGGTCCGGCATGGATCGATGGACTCATTACTGCGCTTATGCTCACAGGCGGCACTAAGTGGATCAACGAGCTGCTTAAAATTGTCAGCTATAAGAAAGTCGAACTTCATGCACGTGCACAGGCGGCTGAAAGACAGATGTCAGAAGGCTGATTTCAAGTTGCAGTGTGAGATAACGGAGAGATGCCAATCATGATGAGTGAGGTTTCGAGGTGTTTTGGAGATGGTGATGAGCTCATGATGGCCTACCATGATGAGGAGTGGGGAGTTCCTGTACATGATGATGAGCAATTATTTGAAAAACTGATATTGGATGGCTTTCAGGCGGGGCTATCCTGGCGCACAGTCCTATACAAACGTGAGAATTTCCGTCATGCGTTCGATGGATTCGATCCTAAGAAAATCTCCCGCTACACAGATAGGGACAAGGAGCGTTTGCTCGCCGATGCGGGCATCATACGCAACAGACTTAAAATTGATGCGACCATCACGAACGCACAAGCCTACATGGAAATCCTTAACGATTTGGGAACCTTTAATGATTTCTTATGGAGCTTCTCCGGGGGCCAAACGCTGAAGCAGACCCATGCGAAAAGCTTGGAGGAGATTCCTACCTCGAGCCCTGAATCAGACGCGATGTCGAAGGCTCTTAAGCAGCGGGGTTTCAAGTTTGTGGGCACAACGATTTGCTATGCGTTTATGCAGGCTGTAGGAATTGTGGATGACCACCTCCTCACATGTTTTAGGTATTCGAACTACATTTAACCTACCATTGCCCTCAACACCCATTGCAGAGCGATGTTCATGCTGGTCATCATGAAAAGATACATCCATGCCGCTTCAGGGAATCTATTCATGGGAACAGACTACTAATCAAATGCCACCCTTCCCATCACCTCTATACCTCTTCGCACTGGGATGAGGAATAAGTCTTAATAACTTGCAGCTTTCAGGTCAACGACTTTAAGCCCCTCTCCCGGAAAAAAGGGAGAAGGGGTTGGGGTGATGGTGGATTAATAAACCTCCAGGCTCAACACATCATGATGCCAAAAGCCGGTCTAAGGCCGGTTCCAATGGAGCGAGATAACCAACCTCCCGCAGGTAAGCCTGTGGGAAGTTTATTTACCCTCGGAATGTTCGCCCCACCTGCGAACGGGAGGAGAGCTTCCTGACTCCATGAGATTAAGGGCGTTGGAATCTGTGGTTATGTTGAATAGAGAGGGGTATCCTGGATACTGGGTGTGGAACCTCTACTGGAGCACGATGTGGACTGTAGTAGATACCTGGGAACTCGAGGCATCATTTCCTACCAGATCCCACGCCCTGGCATAGTAATACAGCTCCCCGGGGGAATAGGGACCACCCGAGTAGGTGCAGCTCGCCGTGTTCGTACAAGTTTTGCTCAGTTGAAATTGCTTCTCCAGCGGTGGTCGCACCCAGACCTCGATCTTTCCCACGCCGCCGGAATCGCTCGCCGAAGCGGTTATCGTCACGGTGTCATCCTCATTGGGTCGCCACGTACCTGTGGGTGCGTGAGAAACGGATATCGCGGGAGGCTGTGTATCGAGCGGCGTCGGGGTCGGTGGTGCAAGGATGATGGGTGCTTCACCCTCATAGCAAACCGCAGATACGGCGCCATCCCAAACCCAGCAATGCCCTTGGGCATCGGGGTTTAAGATCCACCACCAGTTCCCCGCCGCATCTCGGCCGTCAATCGGCGCACCTTCGCCCTGCAGCAGATAACCACGAGGATCCCAAATCTGCCCTGGGCCTGCTCGACAGGTCGCATTCACATCGGCAACCACGACGGCAGTACATGCGGTCGAAGGTTCGGTAGGTGTGGGGGTGTTCGTAGAAACCAGGATTTCGTCTTGCGCCTCTGAGACAGCCGCCAAGGTAGAGGTCTTTGTAGGCTCACCTCCAGGCGGCGGCATGATGGCACTCTCCTGTATCGGCTCTGGACTGGGCTCACCAGAAATAGGGTCTCCCCCACCGATGAGAGTCATCGCAGCGCCGCTCACCAGAAAAATGAGACCACCTGCCAGCAGCAGTGCGCCGAGAACGATGGCTCCCTGCAGTAACCATCCTCCCGGTAGGATCATCCCCCCTCCAGCGCCATCTCCAGTTCCTCCAGAACCTCCGCCGCCACTCGAAACCTCGCTAGGGGAATCAAACCTGCCTGCCGGAACCTCCGCCCGGATTTGTTCCAACACGCTGGCAGCCCAACCCGGGGACGGCGATATGGGAACCAGCGCGCCCATGAGTCCCATTACTTTTTTGAGGTCATCCTCGGTTTCTTGGCAATATTCACACGTCGCGATGTGCTTCCTGGTAGCTTTGCGCTGATCGGCATCCAGCTCCCCATCCTGGTATGCGGAGAGCAATTCGTCCAACTCACGGCAAGCGATGGCCCCGCTGGCAGCCATCATTCTCAAGCCGTGAATTTCACGGAAATTCAATCGAGCTCTGTGGACCAATTGGCGCGCATTGTCGTAGGAGCACTCCATCGCACTTGCCGTCTCCTGATAAGATAGACCGTTGATTTCACGCAGAAGAAGTGCCTGACGATACGTAGTAGGCATCATCAGGATCGATTCATGTACGGATCGCTTTACTTCCTCACTTTGCACTTGGCGCTCCGCGGGACGGCGAGTTGTGGGCGACGTTCGAAGGTCCTCAGGGTCTTCCACATCCACGAACCTTCGTCCTTTACGTAAATAATCCAGGGCGAGATTGCTGGCGATGCGGTATATCCAGGATTTAAAATCCCACGGCGGACCCAATTGGCCGATACGTTCGTGCGACCGGATAAAGGCATCCTGTGTGATATCCTCCGCCGCTTGCCGATCCCCAACAGTGCGGTACACATAGTTCAGGATGGGCTGATGGAGTTGATGGAAGAGATCGGCGAAAGCATCCTTGTCGCCTGCTTGTGCGCGCCGAACTACGGTCACGATATCTTCTTCAGGCACGTTCGCCTTTCCCGTTGTCAATTTCACAACTGTAACGCATCATGTTTCTCTTTTGTGACATAAAAACCACCCAACGCTCTTCATGCCGCATGACTATAGCACGAAACCCGAGGTCCTATTTTCATCTTCAGAAGCGGTTTTATTCGTGTGGTATCCTTCACCTGTCCTATCCTTTCTCGAGCTTTAATTCTTGATATTAACAACTATGACCACTGCCGAATTCGTACTTCCCGAATCGCATAAAGTCGACCGACGAAGCCCCTCACGATGGATCCTTTCGCATGTCTCTTGGTATTGGTGGCTCGTCATCGTGACTTTCATCGGGGCATTTGGGAACGCTGCGCTCGCAGCGCTCGTTCCCGTTCTCGTTGGCCTGGCTTTCAATGTCATTCTTGATGATTCGCCCGATCTCCAACTGTTGGGATTAATCGCTCTCGCGATCGTGGTTTCTCAGATCATCCGCAGCGGCTTACAGTTTGGGAGGAATTTTGGAGCTGAACTCATCGGACAGCGCCTCGAGCGCGATATCCGCGATGAACTTTATATCAGCTTGCTCGGAAAGAGCATGACATTCCATAACCTCCAACCTGTTGGGGACACGATGGCCCGGGCGACGAATGACGTCCGCGAGATTAACCTCATGTTTAACCCAGGGTTCAACCTCGTGATCGGTTCCGCGAACTTCCTCATCATGCCTTTGATCCTCGCTCCCAGGTATCACCTCTCGCTCATCATCGTTCCGGCGCTCTTTATCATCGGCTATATTCTTTCCCTCTGGCAGTATCTCAAGGAATTACGCCCGATCTCGGACGATGTTCGACAAGATTTTGGAAACATGAACGCACAGCTCGCGGAAGCCATCGATGGTATCGAGGTCATCAAAGGAGCTGCACAGGAGAAAGCCGAAGTCGCCCGATTTGAGGTCAATGCGCGTTCCTTCCGGAATGCCTTTGTCCGCCAGGGGGACGTCGAAGCACGATTCCTTCCTCTGCTCTTGATGGGTCTGGCAAATGGCCTGGCCCTCTTTCAATCGCTCCTGCTCTATGATGCTGGTTTGCTCGATGTCGGTGATGTCGTTGCCTATATGGGCTTGATCCAGTTGTTCGGTTTCCCGGTATTTGTCTCCCTCTTCGCTTATTCACAGGTGTCGCTTGGGATGGCAGGATCACGAAGGATACTTGAGCTCATCGATCGTGAAACAGAATTGGATCACAATCCCGGCGGAAGCTCTAATCCCATGCGCGGGGAGATTGAATTTAAGAACGTCACCTTCGCTTACAACGAGGGTGAGAACAGCCTGGAAAATATTACGCTTCACATCCTCCCCGGGCAAACAGTGGCCATCGTCGGACAAACTGGAACTGGCAAGACCACTTTGGCGAAGCTCATCAACCGCACCTATGATGTGAATGAGGGCGAGGTCCTGGTGGATGGTATCAACGTGCGTGACTGGCGTCTGGAGGACTTGCGCCGTCAGATATCCATCATCGAGCAGGACGTGTTCCTCTTCTCAAGGACGATCGCCGACAACATTGGTTTTGGATGTCCCTCTCCAACACAGGCGGAAATTGAGGAAGCCGCCCGGGCAGCGCAGGCACATGAATTCATTATGACTTTCAAGGAAGGTTATGAAACCGTGATCGGTGAGCGGGGCGTAACCCTATCGGGAGGACAACGCCAACGTCTCGCCCTTGCACGGGCGTTCCTTACCGATCCCCGAATACTGGTTCTGGATGATTCCACCTCCTCTATCGATAGCGCCACCGAGGATCAAATCCAGCGTGCCATATTCCGAGCGTCCGAAGGCAGGACCACGCTCATCATCACCCACCGACTGTCTCAAATCCGCTGGGCTGATCAAATCGTCGTGCTTCGCCGCGGCATGGTCGTTGCGTTTGGCGGACACGACGATCTCATGAAGAGTTCAGAAGCCTATGGGCGTATTTTTACACGCTACGAGGGTGCATAATCGATGGGATTCTTCTCGGGGCTGAGCGCTGAGGCTTATGACAGGAAATATCGCGATCGTGATCTCCTACGGCGGATGATGGGCTATTTTCGCCCTTATCAAAAACGCCTCGTGGTTGCGACCATCGCCATCCTTGTCATCGCGCTCGCATCAGCTGCTGTGCCCCTCATCGTCGCACAGAGCGTGGAAATGCTCTCAGTAGGCGATACGCCAGAACGCATCCTGGCGCTATCCCTGGTTGTAATCGCACTCGGGGTCGTGATCTGGGGAGCCAATTGGACCCGTCGACGGCTCATCACCCGCTCCGTTGGCGATGTTATGCTGCAACTAAGGTTAGATGCTTTTAAAGCCTCAGCGGAACATGACATGTCTTTCTACGATGATTTTGCTTCTGGACGAGTCGTAAGCCGCATTACCTCAGATACCCAGGAGTTTGCTCAGGTCGTCGTCCTGATTACCGATCTGGTCACTCAGCTCATTCAAGCCCTCATCCTGCTCCTCGTATTGCTGAGCATCGACCGACGTCTCACACTATGGCTCATGGCGATGCTTCCGTTGATTTTTCTTCTTGCACTGGGTTTTCGCCGCCTCGCTCGCCGGGTCACCAGGGAGGGATTCCGTGCCATGGCGAATGTGAACGCTTCGATCAAGGAAGCCGTCACCGGGATTGCGGTCGCAAAGAATTTTCGTCAGGAAGAGAGGATTTATCAAGAATTCGACGAGGTGAACGCGTCTTCTTACAAGATCAACGTGCGGCGTGGGCTCGTTCTCTCGACTGTGTTCCCCACGCTCAACGCACTTGGAGGGGTAGGTACGGCCATTCTCGTGTACGTGGGTGGGTTGAACGTCGTCCAGGGATTGATCACCGTGGGCGCCTGGTATCTCTTCATCACCAGTTTGGATCGATTCTGGTTCCCTGTCTTGAACCTTTCAGCCTTCTGGACCCAGGTCCAGAATGGCCTCTCAGCCGCAGAAAGAGTGTTTGCCCTCATCGATGCTGAATCGCTCGTCGTACAGCATGATAATAAAACCGTCCGTCCTTTATCTGGTGAGATCGAGTTTTCACAGGTTGGGTTTCAATACAAACCCGATGAACCCGTACTTGAGGATTTCGACCTCCACATCAAGCCCGGTGAGAATCTGGCGCTCGTTGGACATACGGGTGCGGGAAAATCTTCCATAGCAAAGCTGATCGCCCGATTCTATGAATTCCAGGAGGGAAAAATCCTTATCGACGGTGACGATCTACGGAGCTTCGATTTAGAGAGCTACAGAACACAACTCGGAATAGTCCCTCAAACGCCATTCCTTTTTTCTGGCACTGTCGCCGACAATATTCGCTACGCCGATCCAGATATCACCGATGAGGAGATCGATCTGCTGGCGCATCGCATCGGGGATGGTGATTGGCTCGAAACACTACCAGACGGCCTGCAAACTGAAGTTGGCGAACGGGGCAATCGTCTCTCCATGGGCGTTCGTCAGCTCGTCTCGCTCATGCGAGTCCTGATCCGCCAACCTGCTATCTTCATCCTGGATGAAGCTACCGCCTCGGTAGATCCGTTTACCGAATCGCAAATCCAAGAAGCGCTGAACATGATTCTTAAGGACAG
>SDBS01004252.1_pt1 | contig 14027 bp, 33 predicted proteins | sample 2277091 | NCBI WGS metagenome assembly SDBS01 (sample SAMN10404972, study PRJNA504765) | marine sediment metagenome | isolation source: marine sediment core GS10_PC15, 163 cmbsf | place: Arctic Ocean: Southern Knipovich Ridge | collected 2010
ACGATCACCCAATGGATGCCGCGCAGGCTGATGTAGCCGAGGTCCTCGAGCAGCGGCTCGATGGAGAGGAAGCGGACTGCGGCCGGGGTCTCGCGCAGCTCATCGATGCGGGGCAGGCCGTGCTTCCGATCCTCGACGCTGACACCGAGCCAGACGTGGGGTGGGGGCTTTGGTCTCGATGGACAGGCGCCGCCGATGGGCTCAAGTTGCCTGGACACCCACCGCCGCATGCGCTTCGCCCGCTTCGTCAGCACCTGGTAGACATGCCAGTCGGCGGCGGCCATGGTCCCCCAACATCGGTCAATGTATTCGTCGGGCACGTGGCCCTGGAACAGGTCCGACATGGAGTTGACGAACACCGTCCGCGGGTTCCGCCACCGGAGCGGCTCGGAGAGCTTCTCCGGGACCAGGCGCAGGTCGAAGCCTTGCTCGTACGCGTGCCCTGGGATGCCGCGCCACCGCTCGGCGAAGGTCTCGGCGTAGCAGTTGTCGCAGCCGGGCGAGACCTTCGTGCAGCCGCGCACCGGGTTCCAAACGGTCGTTGCCCATTCTATAGACGTTTCAGCCACGGTCAGACTCCCTTCGATGGTGACAGCCCGCGCAGACGGCTTCGACCGACTCGTGGTGCTGCGACGCGTAGCCCTTGTGGTGGTCGTACTCGTGGCGGCTGTCACCGCTCACGTCCCCGCAGTCGTTGCACGGCAGGGATGCTGCCGACGGTATCAGCCCCGCCTCGACGAGGTAGTTCACGCGCCTGCGAGCCTGTTTTTTGTCGCCGTCACGGGCGAAGACAAAGCGCCTGCCCCCGTGCGGCCGTGGCCTGGGGATGTAGCGACCGCGTCCGTCGGAGTTCTTGCACCGCCGGCAGACCGCATTCAGCCCGTCGTGCCTGCTCCGGTCGATGCCGAACAGCGACCGGTGAACATGGTCCTGGCACCCCCTACACCACTTCAACGTCACGGGGTCACCGCCTGAACTTTTAGGTGTGTGCGGTGGTGGCCACACGTCGGACACGTCTGCCCCTTCTTCCACTGATCGATGTCGGCCTTCTTGTAGACGACGCGGGCCGGACCGCGAGCGCCCTTCGTCTTCTTCGTCGACCACGCTGGACCCACGCCGAGTGATCGGTAGTTGGCGAGCGTGCCTGGTGTGACACCGATGTAGCCTGCCGCTTCAATGTTCGTCATGAACATTCACCATGGCAGATGACTCCAACTTTGTCCACTCCGTCGTGCCCATGTCGCGTCGGTCCATTCGATCGTGCTTGTTGCGCTCATGCTCCACCTCCTGATGCCCTCGTCAAGACCTCGAGATTGTCGTCGTCGACGTATTGTTCGTATCCGTCGAACGAAACGAAGCAACGCAACCATCCCGTAGTGGGCTCTATTTCACTCTTCACCGTCCCGACCGCGCCTCGGTAGCGAACGGTCGAGCCCACTCCTGGACGGCGAGCACTGCCCTTGGGGTCCACGTACAGCGCTGCGACGGTCATGCTCCACCGCCTACTGCCCAGCGCAGCTTGCCCTGGGTCGGGTGCTCGTCCACGCGAGGTCGCGATGGGCATGACCAGCCGCGCCCTCGCACTTCTCCGACCTTGCGCCAGCCAGATGCTCGCAGGGACGTGCCGGGCTCGGTGTCGAGCGTGTATGTCACCAGAGTTCGCCAGCCGAGGGCCCGCGCAACTCGCCATGCTGCGCCGTACAGCTTCGAGCAAGCGTTGCGGGTCCCATCGGTCGCGACCCGTGTCACCTCGGCCGTCCACCCGTCCTGCAACACGCGTGACACCGGTCGGCCGATAATGGCCACCCCGCAGACCTCCTCGCCTTTGGCCACAGCCACCGCGAACAGTCCACCCTGCGGTGGTTTGTGGTGCCGGTGATGCTGCTCCACGTACGCACAGGCCTCGCGGATGGTGCAGGGCACGATCTCGAGATGCACGGTCATGCTCCACCCGCCCCTTCGATGAGTTCCACGATGCTCTGCCATCCGTCCGGGTACCAATCCGCGCGGGCCGGGTGCTCGCCGATCGTGTTGACCAGCGACTTCGCCATCCGATACAGGTCCGCGCGGCTGGCCTCCATCATCCCGAGCTCGAGCCCGATGGCCTGGTCCGCCAGCTCTGCAAAGAGGATGTGGTAGTGCCCGCGTTCCCTCCCGCGCCGTGGCGTCCACAGGATGATCTCGCTCTTGCCCGGCTGGTATTGGTGATCCACTCGCTCGTCGAGGTCTTCGACGAGGGGTCCATCTACGTACCGCTCGACATGCTCGGGGGTCCAGCCTCGCGTGACGAGTACGACCCGCTTCATGAGCGAGAGCACGATGATGTGGCCCTTCAGAGTCGAGCCCATCACCCGTGATGTCAGTTCTATGTTTGCGCTCATCCCGTCCCCCGCCTTCGGTCTGCTCGAGCATCGAGGACACGCTCGCGGGCAAGCACTCGGCTGCCATCAACCCAATCGTCCCACACCTTCTGGTCGTGCTCATCTAACGGGGTCCCATCGACGAGGACGACGTCGGGTACGGCCTCGACATTGCTGGCCAGCCACGCGCGGCCGCCGTCCAGGTTGCTCGACCAGTATTTGTCTCGGCAGATGGTGGTGCCGTTGGCGAATCGGCCCTCGCGGATCTTCGCGAGATCGCTCTTGCCCTGCTCGGCGACCCTCGCGCGGACGATCGCGCACAGCAGCATCGCGTCGTCCAACTCCCCAAGCCTGCCAATGAATCCGGGTGAGCCATTCTGCGGCCCGCAGTGGGATTTGATGACCTTGGCGGGCACCTTACCCACCGCCATGCCAGCCGCCTTCCGTGCCTCCCACAGGGCCGTCATGACCTGGCCCAACTGCGCGCGCTCTTGGGCGGTGATGGTCCAGCCTCGGGGCGCTCGTTTGGGCTTGGTGGGCTGGGCCTGCGCGGTCTGTAGTGCATCCTCGAACATCTCGACGTGGATGGGGCACTCGAACCCGTCGACGTCGCAGCAGCATTCGGGGGGAGAAGAGGCACCGCCGTCCCTGGTCTGAACTACGCGCCGGCCCGTCAGTGGGTGCGGCGGTGCCTGCTCCGTCTGCCCGGAGCTACGGCCGCGGGCGCTTCTCCCCCGCGCGGAAGTTGCCGTCTTCTCCTTACCCCCCGACGAATCGAGGCTGGTCCCCACGGATGGCTGGCCAGGCGCATTCAGTCGTCGTGGCAAGGTGTCTTGTCGTCGAAGCGCTTCTTCTGGGCCGCTAGCAGCAGACACGTCGCCATGTTCAGGCGAGCTAGCACGTGGTTGTAGTCGCGGTGACCCGACATCGCGGCCTTGGGACCCAGATACTGGGCGATGCTCTCGACTTCCTCCCGCGCCGCCTCGGCCGTCTCGAACTCCGTCATCTTCTCGATTTGCATGCTCTCCTCCACTCGTTGTAGGTGATACGCCTTTTGCAGCGTGAGGTCCCTGTCCATCGTCCAGTCCCCCAGCGTATCGCTCGCTCGCCTCGTCAGTGGCATCGGTCAGCCCTCCCGGCTCCGTTGGTCGTCCTGCCCCGCCATGAAGGCCTTCGCGAGGACGCCCTCGATCCGAGGGGACCGGAAGCCCATGATGACTATTGCCGTGTGGTAAAGCGTGGCCGTCGCCCTCGTGGCGTGGGCTCGCCGGTCCTGATGGATATCGACCGCGGAGTTCGCCATCGCTCAGCCCTCCCCCTCGACCACCTTGTCGCCCATGCTCCTCGCGTACTTCAGCGCCCGTCTGTGGGCCTTCGGGATGAGCGCGGCTGCCGTCGCCGGCTCGAGCTCCAGCAGGTCCAGCGCCGCGCACAGGACCGTCTTCGCGTCCCGTAGTAGCTGCTCCCGATCCGAGTTCTCGTTCGCCGCTTCGAGGTTCTGGGCTGCCCTCGCCGTCATCGCCTCGTCCAGGTCTTTCGCTTCGTGACTCATTGCCTTGCTCGTCCTCCAGGCCTCGCCCGGTGCTAGTGGGTTGCGCCAACCGTTCGGGGATGGCGGTAGAATTGAGAGAATTAGAAGAACAACCCCCTATAATTCCCCCAGCCACACCGTATGTTTTCGGGTGATTTTCGGCCGGAGTCTCGGGTTTTTGTTCGGTGTCCTGAAGTTTTGCTGTCAGGAGAAAGAGTGTGCGGTGGCCCCCCGGCGTTGACCGCATTTGGAGGTATCCCGCGGCCTTCGCGAGCTTGACCTTGTGGCTGGTCGCGTCCGCCTTGCCCTCCCCACCGAGAGCTCGATCGATGGCGTCGTAGGCCTCCGTGACCTGGCCCCCACGCTCGTGCAGGTAGATCAGCAGGGTCTTGGGCCCCGCGGGGATCGGGGCGGCGAGGAGGGCGAGAGGGACGCTCATCGAAGGCTCGCTTTCGCAGCTCGGACAGCGTCGAACCACGCCCGCGTTGGCCGAACAAAGCCGTCCCGCTTGGGGTGCCCAGTGCCGTACGCGTCCAGCACGGCCCGCTGGAGTTCATTGGGGGTACGCAGCCAGCACGGGCGGCAAAACAGAAACACTGGAGGGCACGGACATGAGCAGCCGTCTGCGTGGCAGGTGTGGACGCTCATGGGGTGGGCCCCTCGCAATCGTCACAAAGCTCGGAGTCGCCACAGCCGAAGCACCAGCCGACCCACCGCGTGCAGCCCTCGCACTTGAAGCGGTGAAGAACAGGGACGCAGCCGCACGGGAAGGACATGGCCCTTCCGGATCCGTACGAGATGGGGCGGTACCCAAGGGGACCGGGCATCGGCGTCGTGTGCAGCGTTCCCACGCTATCTCGTGGCGCTTCGTGGGGGGCGCTCATGATGGGGTGGGCTCCATGCGTCCAAGCTGCGCCGAGATGTCGTAGACCACAGTGTGCCCATCCGCGAAGCACACCGATGCGCAGCCCTTGGGGACAGGGCCGCTCAGGACCGGTACCGAATCCCCGTTGTGCCAGACCCCAAAACTGACGCCCGGCGGTGGCACCGGCTTCGACGTGCGCCGAATGACATCGTAGTCCTCGGCGCACAGGACGATGCTGCTGATCGGCCCTAGGTCATCGTACGGGGCGCTCACGGGGTGGGCTCCCTGTACTGGTATCGCTCGGAATTGGCCTGCCCCGTGCGAGCCTGGACGACCCTGGGCAGCTTGCGCAGCATGAACCGGTAGCCCTCTCGATGTCGCCACAGCAGCATCTCGAGGGCTATGCGGTTCTCTTCGTCAAGCGTGGGTGGGGCCGCGCGCGAGTCTGTGGGGACGCTCATGATGGGGTGGGCTCCCCTCCAGCAGTGGCCCGGCGGTACTCGGTGGTGGTCACCGTTACGGCCTCGACGATGTACTTCGGGACGTCCCGGCGCTCCCCAATGATGCGGCAGTGCACCTCAGCCGCTCCCATTAGCTGGCGCAGAAACTCGATGCTGTGGCTGGTCCAGTTGTCGTCAAGCATCACTCCGCCTCCCCTGGGGCCTTCGCCTCGACATCTTCAGCGAAGTCCTCGAAGGTGTCGTCAGGGGTGCCGGACCACTCGCGCATTTCCTTGACCGCCATCATGTAGCCCTCGCGCTTGGCTCGCCTGATTTTCTCCTCGATGCCCTCGCGCAGTTCCGCGGTGTCGTCGGTCTCAAAACCAGCAACCTTGGCCGCCCATTCACACCACTCGCAGAATGACTTGGTCATCACCGCGAGGGCTTGCTCTGTCGTTTCGTTCTCGTCGGCCATTACTCGTCATCCCCTGGGACCTTCGCCTCGACATCTCCAACGATCGAATCGATGAAATCGTCGTTGTAGTCCCGGAACGCCTTGCAGCAGGCGAGCCAGCCCTCGCGCTTGGCCCGGTCGATCCCGTCGATGAGGATGGCCAGGCGCGCCTCGCCTGGTCGAAGTCCCATGGCGATGTAGAAGGGATTGAGATCTTCGAATGTCGGTTCCGTATTGTCGCTGGCCACGAGGGCCCTCCTTTGCTCGTTGGCGCGAGCGGTCAAAGCTTGCGCTCGTCGGCGCGCGGTGTCAAGGTGCCCCTGCACTCTGGGCTACTCCTTTGCCTGGTAGGCCATGGCTCGGGGGTTGGCGCCGCCCGGGCTCTTTTTTGGCATCAACACGCCGCAGTGCATGCACCACGATGGCCGCTTGTCGCCGTGCTCGGCAAGATGCAAGCACAGCGGATAGTTGAATGCGAACCCGTCTGGTGGCCCCGACGAGCAAGCGCCCCTGTGGCCGTCCGCCCGCTCACACCTCAGCCCGGTAGGCCCGTGGGTCGCCTGGCATGATGCGGTCTCGGTTTCAACGGTGGCCATCAGAATTGGCTCGCCGCTCCTCGTGGATAGCTGCGCCCTCAATGAGTCCTACCGTCGCCTCGTCCAGTGAGCGGTGAAGCCGTCGCCGGAGCTCGTGCCGGTCGATGCTCAGGCCCTCTGCTGCACCGCCTAGCTTCGTCGTGACGACATGGAGGAGCGTATCGATCAGCGCTTGCCCGACCGTATGCACGGATTCGCCCTGGTCGAACCTGGCCTTCGCTAGGCGACCGAGTGATTCTGCTGCTGTTGGCATACCCCGAAAGCCCCCGCTGATCGAACAGCCGGGGGCAGGGTGCGAACGGCGCTCATCGATCACAGCGGCTCCACCAATCCGCGATCCATCCCCGGGTGATCGGCGATGTCCGGGTAGTCCGGTGCAGGAGGTTTGAGCCCCGCGATGTCGTGCATTGCGGCGATCAACTCGTCCGCCTCACGCAGGCCCGCGGCGGTCTCGGCGTCGTTGTCCCGCACGTCCTCTGGACCACGGCACGCCTTGCAAATCGTTCCGGTGCCGACGAAGCTGCTCAGCCCCAGCCTCCTCTTGCACGTCCTACATAGCCTGCGCCGATCGTGGCGTGATGGGTCGTTCTTCATCGCAACCGTTCCCTGGCCTCGAGCAACTCAACAGCGCGCTCGGCGATGAGTGGCGCCACCCTGTACCATGGCGGCTTTGGTGGGGAACCGGGGCGAATAAGCGGCGGCCCGTAGGCTTCCCCTTGACTGATAATCCCCATCGAGACTGCTTGCCGTCGAAGGCCATCCGGCTCTTCAGGCAAGTCGACCTCTTCGTGCTCAGCGTTCCACAACATCGTCATCATCCTTGCCCTTCGGCAGCACCAACGCGTCGAGCGTCACCACCACGATCTTCTTGCGATCGAGCCGCTTGGCCGAGCACTCCATGACGACCCACGCGTGGCACTGCTCCAGCGCCTTCCCATTGCCGGGGAAGAGCTTGATCGGCCGCCGCGTCGATAGGCTCACCACGACCCACGCCCCGTTGCTCCTCACAGCGTCACCTGCTCGCCCGTGATGGGCCGTTGCTCGCCGCCGAGCTCGATGTAGCAGGCATAGGCAACCCCGAGCGCTGCGGCCTCGTCCTCGTTGCCCTTGACCTTCATGTCCAGATCTAGCCCATACCGCTCGTTGGCTGCCGCGATGTACAGGGGCTTGGAGGCGTTGCCCTTGCCAACAGCTATCTTTTTCCAGGTGTTTGGCCGCGCCCCGTAGCAGGCGACGCTGTGCTGTAGTGTGATCGCCCCGACGTGAGCGCGGAGGCCGTAGTAAACCGCAGCCCAGGAGCCTTTGTCAGACTGGCCCTTGCGGCCCTTGAACATCTGGAAGTCTACCGACTCGTGGCAGACCACGACGTTCTCGGCGCCAGCCTCGAATACAGCAGCTGCAACCCGGTCGCCGAGAAACCCTCGGAAGTTTCCCCAGCGCGCACGTCCCGTGCCGAGGCGCCAATGGCCCGACTGCACCCGCCCGCCTTTGGCATCGATCTCGGCCCAGCCACAAAATGACCCCAGGTCGAGGCCGAGGATAGCGCTCGGGATCGCCATCATCCTACTCGATCGACTCGAGGTGGCCCTGCCGTTCGGGCTTGTCCGCTTTGCCGTCTTCATCCTTGGGGTTCGTGACCTTCAACCTCGAGCCCTTGCTGATGTTCTCCACCTTGTGGCCCGTCTTCAGGTAGTAGACGTCGATCCCCTCCGACTCCATGATCTCGAGAGCCGGACCGCGCAGGTTGTTCTCGTCCGCCTGCCATGACTGGCGCTGTCCGAGCGCCTCGACATACGCCTTGGCCTTCTTCTCGATCTTCGCGTTGTAGACGCGGGTCCCGTCGATGTCCTGCTGCTCGCCATCGTCGACGGCTCTTCGTGGTGTCTTATTCGCTCGTCCCATAGTCGTTCTCGCTCTCGTAGTGGGTCCCAGAAGCGCCCCGACGCCGAACGAGGGGAATGCCTTACTCGTCGTGGGTGAGCACCGGAGCGCCCCTGGGTCCCGTGGTCGTGTGCTGCTAGGTCGGTGGTTGCCCTTGGAAGTCGTCGGGAGGTCCGGGGTCGAAGGGCTCGTCGTCATCGCCGGGCTCACGCTGTTCGGTCTCACCGCCATGGGGCTTGGGATAGAACTCCGCGATCACTGCCTCGCGCTCGTCGCCATCTTCGTCGCCAGGGGGCAGCGCGAGATGTGGCACGGGCGCATCGCCGAGCCCGTGGGTGATGGCATGCCGCTTCTTGACCATCTCTAGGGCCCCCTGCATGGCCTGCTCCACGCTCTGCTCGCGGAGCTCAACGTGCATACAGTAGACGGCGGCCTTGCCCTTCGAGAGTTCCACGCGACGCAGGGCCAGCGTCAGAGGTAGCCCCCGCAGGGTCCCAACGGCATTGCGCACCTCCATGAGCGAGCCCGACAGCCGGCGGATCGAGATCGCGCTCGTCGTTCGGAACTCATGGACGGCCCCGATCACACGATGGCCAGGAACCCGAAGCGAGCACGCGAATACGGCGTTGGGCTTGCAGTCCCCGCCTTCCTTGACCAGCGTCGATCGCTCGCAGGGACACTCTCGCTCCCGCCAACCGTCGTCGTGTCGTTCCATGGCCACCTTGCCGTCGCCGGAGCACGCGAGGTCCTTTCGGCCCACGTATCGCACCAGCTTGCAGGCGAGGACGTCTGGGATGTTGTCGGAGTGGACCTCGATCGGTATCTCCGTGATCGCGATGTCGGATGTTGGAGCGCCTAGCGCCGTCATCACTTCGACATCGACAGCGAAATTGCCGGAGTCGTTGCGGTGGTCGTGGGTGATGAGGATGCGGTCAAGCTTCACTGGCGGCTGCCAGTCCTTCCCGCCGCTCGACTTCCGAACCGGACCGAGACGACCGATCTTGATCCGGCCGCGCCGTGTCATCGTGGGCTGCTCCCATGGCATGAGGACTCTATCCATAGCTCGCCACCTCGGTGCTCTCTTCGTCGTGCACGAACTCGAGCGAGTTCATGAATCCGCCGGTGAACTCCCATGAGCCGACCTCGCGAACCCCATCGGGCCGGAAGTCCCCGCGGACGCGATACTGCCGGGCCTCCTTTGTGAGCTGAAGGTAGCCCTTCACTCCCCACTCTGGATTCCCGCTTCGCCCGACCTCATAGAAGAAACTGCGAGCTCCGCCGGTAGACTCGCTCACCTTGACGAACACCCGGGGATCGTCCTCGCGCGCCTCGACGATGAGCCAGACGACCGTGCAAGGCTCGCCCTCGATCGCCCGAAACCCGTCGTGGAGCATCGCATCCTTTCGAGCCCAGCCCTCGTGCGCCATCCTCACGGCCCAGCGCGGGTCAGAGGCCTCCAACCGGCGCTCGCCCTTCGTGGCCACGGTCTTGAGCTCCACCAGCACGCGCCGACGCAGCAGCATCCCGTCTGGCCGAATGCGGTAGTGCTCCCCCGTGACTGGGCAGGTCCAGTGGCCGGTGACCTCGGGCTCCATGTCCTGGCCGAGGTACTCGCGGGCGTGCTCGTGGTTGCGCAGGGCCCTCACCATGGCGTTCACGATCGGCTGGTCCTCGGGGTAAACGATTGTCCGCCCTTGGGCAGTCTCCATGAACTCGCGGGCGTACCGCTTCGCGCTCTTGCTCTGCGTCTTGATTTTGTGGCGCTCTCCTTCTGGCGACGCGTCCTGCGCAATCATATTCCCCGTCGCCTTGGCGGTCTTGTACTCCTCGCCCGTCCTCGGATTGATGCCCTCCGGGATCGCCTTCTCCTCCTCGATCAACGCAGTGCGGTTGGGGTAGAAAGCAAACCGCTCGCGTATGAGGTCCGCGTTCCCGCCCTCGAGCGCCATAAAGTGGGTAAGTGTGCCGCGGCCGGTTGCAGCTGTAGGCCGGTCCACGTGTTTGCCAGCGAGCCTGAGACCGTACCGCTCGGGCTCGATGTCCACGTTGGTGAGGTCCGAGCCCGATGTCCTTCCGATGTCGGTCAGGTAGTCGTCCATCGACAGGCTGCACCAATAGTTCTCGCCGCTCATGACTCCGTGCTCCCCGACCGTCTGGGGATGCGCCGCTCGTCCTCCGAGTCCGTTGGGCCTCCAGCGAGGATGACACCGCGGAACCCACCAACGTCTTCGGCGGCCGGCACGGTGGAGCCCTTGGGCCTGTGTGCGCCAGCCCCGAGACCTTCGGCGAGTTTTTTGACATCCACCTCGGCAATTACTGTTCCGTCAAGGGCCGTGAACGATGACATGTAGTTGTCATCTTCCCCGTGCTCTCGCAGGAACCGCGCCGCGTCATTGGTGGCCTGGTCGTACCCTTCCTCCCGCAGCGACTTGCGATAGACGTCCTGGTCTCGCTCCCACTGCTCGAGCTCGCCGATGCGCCGCCGTAGTTCGCGGTCCCGCTCTGCGACGACGTGTCCTGCGAGCTTTTCGGCGTGGTTAGTCATGGCGGTCACCTCGCGAATCACCCGCCCGCTCGACGGCACTCCCCAGCCCCGTCGAGCGGGGAGCGACCCGATCCTCTCCAACTACGGCATGGGGCCCCTCGTCGTGGGTATCCCCAGCCGATGCATCCCCGAGGACCATCCCCGAGGAACTCTCCTGCCAGTCCCGTCCACACCCGGGGCATGTCGTCCGAAGCGGTCGGGGGGCACTGGCCACCAGCCCCTCGATGTGCTCGACGAGGTCCGAGCCGACGGCCTCGCACAAGTTCTCCAGCTTGACGAGGGTCGCGCGGTCGTCCTCGGCATGGGTTGGGGCACTGGCCAGGACATCGTCGACGGCCTCGGGTCCGACCGCTGTCTGGACGTCGGGTTGGATTGGGGTAGCGGGCTCCCCTGCCACCCACCGCTTGTACGCTTTGGCGAAACCGCGGAGACTCTTCTGGAAACGCTCGTCCTCTCCGGCTCGCTCTCCCCCTACTCCACCAGCCCGGACCTTGTCGTACATGCTCACGCACCGGTTGTTGAGCTGGTTGAGAGTCCAGCCGATGGCGCCGAACGGCTTCGTTGCGATGTCCTCTTGGGGTTCTGCCAGCTTGTGCTCGGTGCGGATGCGCCGAGCGAGCGACGAGAGGGACTCGGGGGGCTCTCCCCCTACTGTGGGACGGGCCGACTGCTCCTCGATGTGCTGACGGCAATAGACCACCGCGTCCAGCAGCTCCTGGTACAGGTCCACCAGCGGCTTGCGGCCGTTGTGAGCGCGGAGCGGTGTCCCATACTTGCGCAGGCCAGCGGCATCCCGGGCCCGCATGTCCTTGATGACGAGCGGCCAGACCTCGGCTCCGTCACCCACAGGTGGAGGCTCCGGCGCATTCAGGTCGGGCGCGGCTCCCCCTACTGGAGGGGAGGCCCCGGCGGTGAATGCTTCCTCGAGCGTCGCTCCAGCGTTCTGGGAGAGCCAGCGCTCGAACGCCTTGCGGGTGGGGCTACTCATGGCTCACCCGCTCGCATGACAGACGCTCCAGGACGGTGTCCCATGGCCTCCAGCGGTTGCGGAGTATCTCTCGGTCACCATCGTCGGGCAGACCCTCGATGACGACCTCGACGACCTCGCGAGCCATGGCAGCCGCCTCGGTGGTGGTGAAGCCGCCGTGCCTCGCGACCTCGAAGACGACGCCCGCAGCCTCTTCGGGCCACAGGCCCCAGTCTCGCAGACGTCGGTAAGCAACGACATGCTCCCGTCGCTCCTCGTTGTGCAGTTCACACAAAAAGGTGCCGGAGTGGAGCCCTACCATGTCGTTATTGCCGAGAGTGGCCCTCCAGAAACGAGCGCTCCGCGGCAAGGGCATTTGCTTGGGGCTACCCATGGCTCACCCCCACGACGAAGCATGAGCCATCGAGAGCCAGAAAGCCGTCGCAGTCGATGTGGGCCTCCCTCGCTCCGTGGGACATCGGAGGCGGCTCGCCCTTGCGCATGAGCCGTAGGGCGTCGCGCTTCCCCGACAGCAGTTCGTAGTCGGCGAGCACTTCACCGCCCTGCGGCCGCGTCATCAAGCGGACTCGGTCAAAGTGTACAACCGCGTATCCGAGTGTTCCCGGCGCTGGGCCGGGCTTGCTTCTGTCGTTCATCGTGGTCCCTTCCCGCTGTCACGGGCTCTGAGTTTTTAGGGTGGACGGATTTGGCCGGCCATGTCAAGTTGTTTTTTGACGGAGGCCAATCGGACCTCCATGACGGGGCGCCAAATCGGGGCCCTCCACCGTGGCCGAACGTTCCAGGACGGCGTCGGTGCTGAAGGGCTCGGGGGCTGTCACCGCCGGGCCCTCGTCATTTGCGGGTGATGGGCGAACCTCCGGGCGAGACGGTAGCGCACCGCTGCCCGTCCGGATAGGCGACGCACAAGGTGATGTACTCGCCCTGCATGTCGTCCAGCTCGATGTCGAGCTCGCACGAGACGGCCTCGTTCTCCTCCTCGCAGGACCAACTGCCGATCGAGGTTTTGTCCGGGAAGGCGATGTAGACGTTGACATCCGTGCTGGGCGTTGGGCGGAGCAGCCAGGTGAGCCCGGCGGCGATGATGGTGATGGTGACGATTTTTCGCATGATGTCCCTCATGAATCCTGTGGGTTCGGGCGCCGCCAACGGGAGACCCGGAGCTTTTCGAGTGCCTTCTCGGTGAATCCGACTGGCCTACCGTCCGCGTCCTCGTCGCCTTCCCACCGCGCGAATCCCCGGGTCACCAGGTTGTGGATGTCCGGTCTGAAAAACGGGTTGTTCATCCAGACGGGTGGAGCTTCCTTGGCGTCGAGAATTCCTCGGATGTACCGGCCAATCTCTTTGGGCGTGACGGGGCGCCACGAGTCGTCTGCGTCGGCGAGCACAACGATCATCAGTGCAGCCGCCTGCTCAGCCTCCGTACGCTCGAATGTGGCGGTCAACGGGGTCGGATTGGCGATGATGATGTCACTGGGTCTCACCGCCCACCATCCTCTCGGGGCTCGTCGTGCAGGCCTGGGATGACGGCTGTCAACTTCGGAAGGCCATCGTCGCCGATGCTTACCACCACCCGAGCGCCGTACTGCTCGGCATAGAGCTGGGTGGCGAGCACTGCGGCTCGGGCAAGGTCAGGAGCCGTCATCTCCTGGCGCTCGAGGACGCCTACCATGGTCTCGACAAGATTGTGGAGCATGGGCTCGCGTTGATATCGCTCTCGAAAGTCCATCAGTGGCTCTCCTCGTGGGGCTCACCGCCTGTAGCGGCGTCGATCTTGTCGAGGGCCAGGGCGCACAGGTGCCGACTCGCATTGCACCCGTCGAGTGCCCAGCCGCAGTGTTCGGCAAGTCGCTCGCTTGCGCCCTTGCGGAGCTCTCGGATTTCGTTGTCCGTCGCGGTGCTACGCCTCGCCATCGGTCTCCTCCTTAGCCCCGCCTGTAGTGGCGGCCGGCATGCCTTCGACGCCGGTCACGAGGGTGCCGCCGACGATCACCGCCGACGGGGCGAAGCCACCCCTGCACACCCGCAGCCAGTGTTCGTAGTCCGCGGTCATCCCTGCGAAAGCCGAGGCGCCATTGTTGACAAGCCACCAGGCGAGATCCTCCGGTGTCTCGAACGCGGGGCTGATAGGCGTCCCCTCCGACGTGGTCTCGTACATCATGAGGTGGGTGCGTGACTCCTCGTGCCATGCCGGGCGGTAGCGAGCAGGGTCCGGGGCCTCACCGTAGTATTCCTCGAACGAATACGTCTTCGAGCTCGGGTCGCTTGGCCAGCCGGCGAGGGCCGTCGCGCGCTCAGCCAAGGCGTCTTGGTAGCTCTCATCGAACATGGGCTGGTATCGCCCCGCCCGCCTGGGATGCTCCCAACCCT
>SDBS01004253.1_pt1 | contig 14026 bp, 4 predicted proteins | sample 2277091 | NCBI WGS metagenome assembly SDBS01 (sample SAMN10404972, study PRJNA504765) | marine sediment metagenome | isolation source: marine sediment core GS10_PC15, 163 cmbsf | place: Arctic Ocean: Southern Knipovich Ridge | collected 2010
GGGAGTCATTTCTTATGTTTTATAAGTGATGATTGAAAAGAAGGCGACTCGGCCTCCCACTTGCATCCAGACAGGAGCTTTGGCATGACTGACGATACGGCTCAGAACCGTGATGATGACAGTAAAGGTTTTCCGTGGTCGCACCCTGTTGCGGCGATTGTGCTGATAATGCTTGTATGGCAGGGCATGCTTTCAACGGTCCAGGCAGGTCGCCCGGATATAGAGGACCAACAGCAATACACTTCACAGGATCAATTGTCTCAGCAAGAGATGTCCCATGTTTCCGGAGAGGTCCTTGTTCTGCTCTCAGCAGATACCAATCAAGATGGTGTGATTGAAGACGGAGAAAATCTTTCAGGCGCCGAAGCAGCCGTTGGCGGAAAGGTGTTGCGGCGTATTTCGCTGTCCCGCGGGCGACAGGTGCTTCGTGTGAAATTGGCCGCTGGTAAATCCGTGGAAAATGCTCTGGCAGAGAACTGGAAAGCCAGAGATAAGCGTATTCTGTCTGTTGAGCCGAATTATCGCATACATATTCTGGCTGCGCCAAACGATCCTCTTCTGCCGGATATGTGGGGACTGAACAATACCGGCTTGACGGGAGGGACTCCCGGGGCAGACATCAATGCTATAGATGCATGGAGACTTACGACGGGTTCATCATCGGTGATTGTCGGCGTGATTGACACCGGCATCGACTATCTCCACCCCGATCTTGCCGACAATATGTGGGTAAACAGCGGCGAGATCCCGGGTAACGGCGTTGACGACGACGGCAATGGTTTTGTCGATGACATATACGGGTATGACTTTGCTCAGGATGACAACGATCCACGTGATGAGCACAGTCACGGCACCCATGTTGCCGGGACGATTGCGGGTCGCGGCAACAACGGCATCGGAATAACCGGGGTGAATTGGGAATGTAAACTCATGGCGTGCCGGTTCCTGGATGCCAACGGCTCGGGCAGTGTAACAAACGCAATTGACGCCATTAACTATGCAGTCGCCAACGGCGCCGACATCCTCTGCAACAGTTGGGGGGGGACGGGATATTCAGAGGCTTTGAAGGCGGCAATTAGCAATGCGAGTGATCATGGTGTGTTATTCGTTGCCGCCGCGGGCAATTCAGGCGACAACACTGATGTGAATCCACATTATCCGTCAAGCTACGATGTTTCAAATATTATTGCAGTTGCCGCCACTGATCACCGGGATGCATTGGCGGCTTTTTCCAGTTACGGTCGCGAGACAGTGGACCTGGCCGCTCCCGGTGTCAGTATCCTCAGCTCGGTGCTGGGTGGAGGCTACGACTGGTACAGCGGAACATCGATGGCGACGCCTCATGTAGTCGGTGTGGCTGCGCTATTGCTGGCAAACGACCCGCAGATGTCTCTGCAGGATTTGAAGTCCAGGATTATCTGGACGGGTGAAGCCATCGCCAGTCTGGACGGCAAGACAGTCTCCGGACGGCGCCTGAATGCTTACAATGCGTTGACGGCCGGCGCTAGCCTGGAGATGGTTTCGCCTCAGGGTGGCGAGCGTTGGGTGCACGGATTTACATATGAGATACAATGGGTTTCAATCGGCGGCGGGGCGACGGTTGACATACATGTTCTTAAGGGAGGCAGTTCATACGTCCAGATAGCCGATGACGTTGCCAACGAAGGTTCATTCGACTGGTATATATCCGAGAGTCTGCCTGCTGGTTCGGATTATCGAATCTGGATAGACGACGGTACAAGCACCGCCGCCAGTGGTAGTGATTTTGAGATTACAGGCGAGAACAGAGACTATTTCACCCAGCTTTTCGTTCGCGAGGTGTTTGCGTTTGATTTGTCGAATAAATCGATGATGTTGATTCCCGACGGCGCTTCCGATTACGTGGCCTGCGTGAAGGATATTACCCAACTGCCAACCGATCCCGGCGGAAGCAGCCGGCTGTCCCTGGGTGATGACGACTGGGAATCCGTGAGTCCCGTCGGCGAGTCGGTGTCGCTTTACGGGACCACATATTCGACATTTTACATAGGAAGTAATGGTAATATTACCTTTGGGTCGGGCGACGGCGATTACAGCGAGAGCATGGTGGAGCATTTCGGTCTGCCGCGTATTTGCGGGCTGTTCCACGACCTGGACCCCACCTCGCGCGGACAAGTCAGCTGGAAACAACTGGCAGATCGTGTTGCGACCACTTGGCAGGATGTTCCCGAGTACGGGCGCAGAAACTCCAACACATTCCAGATTGAGATGTTCTTCGATGGGCGAATCCAACTGTCCTGGCTGACGGTAGAGGCACAGGATGGTATTGTGGGACTGTCTGACGGTTCCGGTTGGCCCGTGGATTTCATGGAGACGGATCTATCCGAATACGCGGCATGTGAGGCTGAACTTACCTCCATAGAGATGAGCGGGCCCAGTCTGATCGATGAGAACTCCGATGCGCAATATACGTGCATCGCACATTATGACGACGGCAGCATAAGCGATATTACAGATTCTGACACAATCGTCTGGGGCGTCAACTCCGATTATGCCGATATCAGCAGTATCGGTTACCTGACCACGACCGACGTTGGTTCTTTTCATCACTGCACGATAACGGTGAGTTTGGACGGCAAATCGGATGCTCAGGATGTAATAATAAAAGGGTCGGACACGTCAATCATTTCACTTCGAGGATTCAACGTTGCAGCCGGCATGACCGACGGATTGGACCGTATTAAATGTTCCGGCACATTCGACGCGGATGATGAGGACATAGCCGGCGCCGACGAGATACGTGTCAGCATCTGGGCGCCGGAAAATTATCGAGTCTATGACGAGTCGATAGATTTCGATCCGGCCTCAATGAAAAGGGGAAGGTACACTTACAGAAACACCATTCGAAAAGGGCAGACTGGAGCCATAACCACATTCAAGATTGACACAAATAAACAGATATTCTCGTTGTCGGCGAGAAATATTGACCTTACCGGCTTGCGTTGTCCGCTGTTTGTGGAAATCGAGTTTGGCGGCTACACTGCATTGGCTCAGGCGGGAGAGGATGTTGTCAACGGCAGAAAACCTGCCCCAATGAAACTGGTGAGCGGTTTCGATGATATGCTGCGGCTGGAGAAGTACAAAATCAAAAGCGGCAGAAAGCCTTTCCGTGATTTGCTTCTGGTCAAAGGCGCCTTTGCACGCAAGGACGAGTACATCGGCACTATCGGTGATGTTGTGGTGAGGTGGGGCAGCCAGAACTTTACCATTGACGACAGCAGTTTCTACGTCAGGAAGGGCGCAACAGTCTGCCGCAAAGTAGACATCGGCAACGGCGTTGTCAGCGCCAAATTCGACCCAGTCAAGTGCACCTTTAAGATTCAGATTAAACGGACCAGTATCAACCAAAAGACGGGCTCCATAAGTTTTGGTTTGTCATTCGATGCTTTTAATGAAGTCCAGGAGATCAACCTGTAGAGTCTGATTTCAAACAGCAGCACAGCAAGCGATGCAACTTACCTGCCCGACTATGCCGATGCGCCTGTGTCGGTTTGGTATAGCCATCGGCAAATATACCCTTCAGGGTAGTAAATTCCCGCGAGTTGGGTTTTAAGTTACTGTTGTAAGGTTACTTACCCGCGTACAAACGGGAATTGGCAATCGTGAGCAGTATAGCAAGAAAAAACGGCCTCCTCGCCTCATGCACAACTCCACCCGCCCATTTCCCTCCTGAACCTGAAGGATTCGAATTGCCTCAGCATTTGTACCTGTTTTTATAGGTAAAAATACCCATTCTGATGAAATTTTCCAAGAAGGCCTTGATTTTCAAGCCTCAGCCTGCTAAGAATGTATATATTGTCGCCCCCAACAACTTCAACGAGACGGCCCGCCTTGGGGCCTTTGGACAATATTTGCTTGGGATCACATGATTCTCGCGACACGTTGCTGCTGCAAGGCTGAGGTTGATTTGGGTTAAGGTTTTCAATAATTCAATTATCAGAATTTCTTGGGAGAGTAAAGACAATGAAGGCAAAAACAAGACAATCGGCAGTTCTTGTGAATGTGGTGCTTGTGGTGGCGATGTTGGGGCTGTGCGGGTATTGTCAGGCCGACCCTGCCGAGTGGGCTATCAACCAGATTACCTACAACGACTATGATGATTATTATCCCCGGATATCCGGTTCAAATGTGGTCTGGCAGGGCTGGGACGGCAACGACTCTGAGATTTATCTTTATGATATAGCCACGCAGACGACCATCCGGGTTACCGACAACAACTATGAGGATTTTGAACTCCAGATATCCGGCTCAACTGTGGCCTGGACGGGCGATGACGGCAGCGACTTTGAGATTTATCTTTATGATATAGCCACGCAGACGACCACACCGCTTACCAACAACGACAACGATGATTATTCTCCCCGGATATCCGGCTCAACTGTGGTCTGGCGGAGCTTTGACGGCAACGACTCTGAGATTTATCTTTATGATATAGCAACGCAGACGACCACGCCGCTTACCAACAACAACTATGATGATTATGACCCCCGGATATCCGGCTCGAATGTGGTCTGGCAGGGCTTTGAGGACAGCGACTTTGAGATTTATCTTTATGATATAGCCACGCAGACGACCACCCGGGTTACCAACAACGACTATGAGGATTTTAGTCCCCGGATATCCGGCTCAAATGTAGTGTGGTTTGGCTATGACGGCAAGGACTGGGAGATTTATCTTTATGATATAGCCACGCAGACGACCACCCGGATTACCAACAACGACTATGAGGATCAGGGTTCCTGGATATCTGGCTCGAATGTGGTCTGGCAGGGCTATGACGACAGCGACTCGGAGATTTATCTTTATGATATCCCCACGCAGACGACCACCCGGGTTACCGACAACGACTATGATGATTGGGGTCCCCAGATATCCGGGTCGAATGTAGTCTGGCAGGGCAATAACGGCAACGACGATGAGATTTATCTTTATGATATAGCAACGCAGACGACCACCCAGCTTACCAACAACGACTATGATGATTGGGATCCCCGGATATCCGGCTCAAATGTGGTCTGGTATGGCTTTGACGGCAACGACTATGAGATTTTTGTGGCGCGTTTGCAGAATACGGTGCCTGATGTGACAGGCCAGCCTCAGGCTACAGCGGAATCGAGTATTATTGCTGCCGGTCTTGTGGTTGGCAATGTGACAACTGCTCATAGTGACACCGTCTCGGCAGGCAATGTAATTAGTCAAAGTCCTACAGGCGGCAGTTCAGTTGTGATAGGCTCAGCAGTGGATTTGACAATATCGGATGGTCCCCTGCCCTCGGCTATTTTGCTCGCCAAGTGCAAGGTCAAGGCCGGCAAGAGTAAGAAGGGTACACCTGCTCGCGGCTTGTCGGGCTTTGTCGCCAGGGACAGCATCAGTTTTGCCGGTATAATGGATATTACAAAAGATGAGCTTGAAAATGCCGTCAGCATATACATCACCGTCGTCTCCGAGCCCGACGACTCCGTGGTCTGCCAGGAGTCTTTGGTCATTAACACTGCCAAGGTGAAGAAAGGCAAGTACAGCCACAGGGACAAGCAGAAGGGCATTTCGTTTAAGATTGATACGAAAAAGGGCAAGTTCGCTTTGAAGATCAAGAACGCCGACCTGACCGGCTTAGGTTCCCCGTTGACTGTGGAGATTGTGATTGGCAGTTACAACGGCGAAGGCTCTGTCGGTGAGGCGGTGGTCAACGGCAAAAAGCCCATCCCCATACAGTTCATGAGCGGATATAAGGATAAGCTGCGGGTGGATAAGATAAAGGCTAAGAAGGGCAAGAAGATTGCGAGTGATTCGCTTTCTGTCAAGGGGGCTTTCGCCTTCAAAGATGAGCCGGGCGATGTTACTGGCATGACTTTCGACATAGGAGGCCAGATCTTCACTATTCCAGGCGACAAGTTCACCTATAAAGGAAACTCAGTTGCCTGCAAGAATGTTGATACTGGCAGCGGCCTTGTCAGTGCCAAGTTTGATAAAGTAAAATGCAGCTTCAGCCTGAAGATAAAGAAGGCCTCACTGAATTCAATATCCGGCAAAGTTGATTTCGCCGTAACGGTTGATATGACCACCGGCAGCTTCAACCAAAGCGTGGAGGTTGATTTGCATTAAGCAAAAGCGGTACGCTATCACCCGGTGGGCGGAAAATTATGTGCCTCTGGATAGCCATGTGCCGGCAAATAACCTGCGAAATCTTTGAATCGCATCGTTATTGGTATCTATTCCTATAGGACATAAGGGCTATTGATGTGAAATTATCAAAAATAGCCTTGATTTTGCAGGGCCGGGATGGTAAAATGGTAATGTTGTCGGCCCAGACAGTCTTAACAAGCTGGGCCACTTTGGACGGCACGGGGGGTTTTGTCTGTAATTGCATAGTTGTCAGCAAGACGTGTCTATGGTAAGATTCAGGGTTGTAAGTAAAGTTGGCGTCAAAGCCACCGGTAAATGACTTCAATGAGGCGTGAGAAGGTGGACTTGCGTTAATGAGATCGGCACTCTGCTCTTGACTGCCTTTCCTGGAGTGGTAAGGCAGTCAGTCTTAAGTGAGAGGGAGAAATGGGTAGTACGAAGAGAGCGGTTTCGGCAGCAATATTCATATTGTTTCTATCAACTTCCCTGCGCGCAACAACTGTTTCTGACGACAGTTTTGCTATTCCTGGCGGAGACAGCTACGTTGCTGTCAAGAGCCAGCTCTCCGAGGTGTTCTGGATTGGTGGAGAATCCGCACCCACGCAATGGAGCATAAGCCCCGAAACGCCGACAGCGGGCGACGTCATTCATTTCTCTGGTCCGACAGGCGTTTATTCTAATGCGTGCTTCGCTTCCGGGGCCTTGGGCGGTTCACCCACGCTTACCATCGACCGGGGCAATAAGACAATAGAGTTGTGGTTTCACCCGCCGGCGCCCGGTGCATGCCTTACTTATTACGACCCGGTGTGCGGGCTCGAAGGGTCTTTTGGCCCGCTTGAGCCCGGGGAATGGATGTTTTTCGGCCATGGCCAAATACCCGGTGGAAAAAACAACGGCGTCGCATTTTTAGTGCCGTTGACGGTGGATGTCGCGCCTGCCGGTGTTCGGAAATGCTCAGTCAAAGCCGGCAAGAGCAGGAAAGGCGAGCCTGCACGCGGCCTGCCGGATTTTGTTGGGCGAGACAGCATCAGTTTCTCCGGGTTACTCGACGCCGGTATCCGTGATCTTGTCAATGCCGATGTGATTGCGGTGACGATTGATTCGGATTATATGCCGCAACCGCTGCCATGTGTTTTTGCGATTAATGATGGGTCTTTGAAGAACGGCAAGTACCGTTCCTCAAGGATCAAGGCAGGCAAAAACTACCCTAAGTTGTCCTTCAAGTTTGATGCCGGGAAGCACAAATTTGCCTTCGCTGCCAGGAAGGTGGATTTGAGCGGTCTGAATTGCCCGATATCGGTAACGGTTGAGATAGGCAATTATGTTGCCTATGTTGAGCTTGATGAGGACATTGTTAACGGCAAGAAGCCGATTCCCATACAGTTTATGGTGGGAGTGAAAGACCGCCTTGGAGTTGACAAGATAAAAGTCAAGGCGGGAAAGAAAGCCGGCGCCGACTCGTTGGCGGTCAAGGGAGGTTTCTCACTCAAGGACGAACCAAGTGAAATCACGTCCATGACACTATTTCTTGGAGATCAGCCTTTCGATCTCACGGATGACGCGGGTACATTTACTTACAAGAGAAATAGCAAGACCTCTGAGATAACGTCTGTAGCCTACAAGACTAAGAGAGGGGAAACCCCGCAGATCAAAGCCAGGCTTGATTTTGTAAAGTGTAGTTACAGCGTATTGATAAAGAAGACCGAGTTGGAAACAACTTTCGGGCAGACTACCTTTGGTGTGCTGATTGACATGAGCCTCTCAGACTCAGACTACAATGAAAGCGCGGAGGTTGATTTGGATTGAGCGATAAATCAGTTTGTGTAAACTGACGGATTTTACCATAGGAAACTTTTTTTTAAAGGAGAAAGAAATGAAAACAAAAAGCAGATTAGGTGTAGTTCCAGTGTTGTGTGTGATCTTATGGATGGTTTGCTCGTCATCAAGTGCGCAATCGCCTGACTGGGCATGGTTCAGTTTTGACGATTTTGATTCTGGTAATAAAATCGATTCCAAAAAGTGGGTCAGGCTGAAGGAGGATGGCGGCAATCTTCCTGTTCTGCATAACGGCAGAGCTTCCTTAACCGGTTCAGATACAAACGGATGGGACCATGGGCCGTCAGAAAGCATACTTGAGCCTAAAAGTGACCATGCGATGGGCATACAGGCAGATTTGACTTTTGAATCCTTCGCGGGTTCTACCGAGTTTACAAAATTCGTTGTTGAGGCGGAGATTGGCAACGGCGATATTGCAGGGATAGGAATGTCCACGGATGGAAGCTCTGTATGGCTTGAAGCTGTGATAGAGAACAGCAACCACGAGGTGATTGCCGATGAACCACTTGGAGCAACGAACTTTGGTGTAACGACAAAAGTGGGTATCGTTGTCACCGATGCTGCTGTGGAATTCTACAAGGATGGTGTATTGGCATGGACTTACACCGGCAGCTTCGTTTTTGATGAGCCGTGCATTGAGGTTGTGGCTGTGGACGGGAGTTATTCCTGTCTCGTTGACAACGTAGAACTTGCCAGGTCAACTGTTGTACCGGATATTGTACCTGATATTTCAATTAAGAAATTCACAGCCAAGGCGGGCAAGGTTGATGATACGGATGCGATCAAGATTTCGGGCACCCTTAACGTTACGGAGGATCATCTTAATGTCGCAAGTAACATTGTTGTGACCGTTGATTCTGCTGATATGCCGAAGCCGTATGTGGCCATATTCGATGTTCCGGCCGGCAGCGTCAAGAAGGGCAAATATAGTTCTCCCAAGGATAAGACCGACCCCAGGGAGGCGTTCAAGGTTGAGACAAAGAAAGGCAAATTCAGCTTCACGGCCAAGAACATTGACCTAACCGGTCTTGGCTGCCCGTTGTCGGTAACGGTCGAGATAGGCAATTATGTTGCCCCGGTTGAGCTTGATGAGACAATAGTTAATGGCAAAAAGCCGATCCCCATACAGTTTATGATGGGAGTTAAAGACACCCTCAGAGTTGACAAAGCCAAGGTTAAGAAAGGCAAGAAATTTGTCACGGATTCTATTTCGGTCAAGGGTGCGTTTACAGTTGCTGATACATATGACAAGAACGCACCTGTAGTAATAACGGTTGGCAGTAATACATTTACAGTTCCAGGTCAACTGTTTTTTCCGAAAAAGGCGGTTGAATCATGTAAGAAGACACCCGCCAATGAAGGCCCGATTGTCAGTGCCAAATTTGATTCTTCAAAATGCACTTTTACGATCAGCATCAAGAATGCCAGTTTATCCGATGAGGGTAATGTTGATTTTAGTATCGATCTCTTTGACAATTACCTTCTGGCCCTGAAGAAGATATCTGTGCCACCGGATCCGCGACGATCTGAGCCGCCAAGGCCGTATACATTCTGGGAACTGACGCAATACAATCAGCCAGGTTCACGCTGGACATATGATCAAAGATCGACCGAAACCGTTGTTACAGTTCATCGCTCTGGTAGTCGCTATCGAGTAAGAGAAATGGACGATGGGTATGTAGGAGTAGATTTTTATTATTCTGATGAAAATGACGGGGCGCATCTGAAAAGTTTCGCCATAGCAGGTGATTATTTAGGTTTGGATATGGAATTCGATTTTGATGTATTAGTTTGGCCTGAAACTTTAGCAGTGGGCCAAACACACAGTTCCACATCGCAGATGACCGGAAGCATGTCTCTGTATGGAGAGACCATTTATATTTCAGGAACTGCTTCTTCACAAATTAGCAAAGTGGGACCTACCAAACAAGTTAAGGTACCGTCCGGTACCTATCAAACGGTCCAGTTTAAAGATATTTTGACGATGGATTGTACGATGACATACAGAGGGCAGGAAGTAGGAACTTTAAAGTTCGTCTTAACTACTACAAATTATGCTACTATAGATTTTGGTCTCGTAAAGAGGAGCAGAAAAGGAACTGTAAGTGGCAAAATTTATGGCGAAGGAGGCTTCAAAGATAGCATGTCGGCACCTTACGTGTTAACTTCCCCTTAAATTGTGTTGACGCTGGAAGGCTTCACTGGTTCTTTGGCGATCATTGAGCCGAAAAGACCGGCCCAACGGTGATCGAAACCGTTGACGGCAGTGGTCAGGAGTACGGACGGATGCAGATGAGTTGGCGTTACCTGCTGATTTAGACGTTACGGCTAAAGGTAATATGTGGGGGGGGCTTTCCCCGAAGATGCTACTGTGGTTTAGTATTTTTTCAGGAGATTGAGGTATGGCAGCTACGAGAGAAAGAACAATTGTTGTAAGTATGATCCTGGTGTGTTCATTGTTGGCCGGCTCGGCAGTCTTTGCCGGGTCAATCTCCGGCCGAGTTACCCGAGAATCCGATGGAGTTCCTCTGGAGGGGGTGTACCTGGATCTGCGCCAGGGAGAGGACGAGTTCATAGCGGATGACGATGCATGGGACTGGGTGGGATGGACGTCCACTGATGCCAACGGCGAATACCAGTTTACCGGCCTTGCCGAGCGTCGATACCGTATTCGTGTTGAGAGCCAGGAAGCAGCCGGCAGGCACTACTTTGAGACCAATCTTTACAATATCCAGGTATTTGCGGCTGCCAACACACCGAATATGAACCTTGTGCTGAGACAGGCGGGACTGATTTACGGCTATGTCAAGACTGCCGGGGGCACCCCCATACCCAACGCTGAACTGGTTGCCGAGATGTCATGGACACAATACGGCACTGAATGGAATTGGACGACGACCGACGAAAACGGTAGATATGAATTCTGGGTAGCCCCATCGCCGGGGAAGTTCTATCCCATCTGGGTGAGAGATGCTTATCTGGGCGATGTGTCTTACGAGAGCAAGTGGGATGGGACCTTACATCAGGCGACAATTGGCGGCACACCTGGGCCTGATTATTACCTCGATCCGGCGGGAGCAGTCACCGGCAGGGTAGTTAACGAAAGCGGTGTTGGTATAGAGGGTGTTTGGGTAGAGAATGACCGGTGGAATAAGTACATGACTGATGGGCCCTGGGCAGAGACGGATAGTGACGGTATATTTCTTCTCGATGGTTTGCCGACCGGGACCAACTATGTTTATTTGAGCAATGACTGGCGGGAAATCGAACAGGATGGCGTCAAGTATATGGTGGGCGAGGCCTACGCGGGCCCGCTTAATATCATTGCAGGCGAAACAGTCGATCTGGGCGATTTCGTCATCTATCAGGCAGGTATGGTTACCGGTATAGTTACTGATGAAGCGGGTGTTCCGGTAGTGGCCGCAGAAGTGGAGCTGGAGGGCAAGGATATTGACGGCAATTGGGCGGACAGAGATGAGATAATTACCGATGCTTTCGGCCAGTTCACTATCGACTACGTTGCGCCTGGAACCTATGTCTTGCGCATTGACAAGGGCGGGTTCATCACTACTCAGAAACCCGGCATAACAGTTGACAGGGGCGGACACATCGATGTCGATGCGGTTCTGAGAAGCGACGCTGAGGGCGCCGCCGTATCCGGTTCCATTACCAACTACGCGCAAATCGCCGGAAAGGACCCGGATGGTGTCCCGCTGCCTTTTTATGACGACGGCGATTATGATGAATATGGCATACCTGAATTCGGCATCCTTGCTCTTTCGATAGATCGTAATTATACCGAGAGTGATTACTTAGATATTGACAATTTCTTTATTGGTAGTATGGACGCTGAGGATATTGACGATGGATACGGCGACTACTTTGAACCTGACTTAAGTGAGACTCCAGGCAACTATGTGATGCATCTGCCGGCGGGCGATACGGCTTTGGTGATGTACATATGGCAGGACTATCTGCCCGGCTGGGGCGGATGTGCGATTCTGCATGACTGGAAGAGATTTAATCTGAGCAAAGCCGACGTCAGGTCCGGTGTGAATTTCACTGCGGTAACCACAAACACCGGCACTCTCAGGGGCGATATCGTTGCGCCCGGGTATAATTATTACCCGGAGGGATGGTGCTCGATTTACGCTTATGCCCTGGACGAAAACAACAACGTCAAATCACCGGTTCTGGGCGACGCAGTAGCCATGCCGGGCTGGACGACTACCTATGAGTTTAGAAATCTTCCGGCCGGCAAGTACATGTTAAAAGCCTACGCCAGGAATCTGGCAGGCGTTATCGTGGAATCGGTCACCGTCAATTCAGGCGGCACAACGGATCAGGATATAGTGTTCACCTCCGGCGGCACACTGACCGGTCGCATTACCGACAGCGCAGGCGGCGTAAGCGGGGCGGTGGTCGGCATCCGGGAAAACGGTATGCAGACAACCACGGACGATTCAGGCGATTACACAATTGACGGCATAAATGAAGGCGATTCGTACACGGTAACCGTCAGTGGCTCCGGATACGTAGACGCCCGGGCGACCGTAAGCATTGTAGCCGGCTCCCCGACGAGGCAGGACTTTGTGCTGAGTCGGGCTGTGGGTACGATTTCCGGCACGGTCGAAGATTTGCAGGGGAACGACATCAACGGAGCGGAAGTAGTTGCCTACAACGAGACAGATAAGACCCACCTCATGGTCACAACTGTCGGCGGGGCGTTCTCCATCCCGGACCTCACATACGGCGCGTATATCCTGGCGGTGCAAACGGCCCGCCATGGCGTCCTTGTTTACCCGTCGGATGGTTCCCGGCTTGCACTTTCAGCAAGCCAGAATGATCTTGGCGGCATTGGAATTGTACTTGGTGCGTTTGAACCGCCCGAATTCACTGTCTCCTCGACAGTGGAAACCGAGCAGGGCGTAACTACCTTGTCAATGGAGTTTCAGTCGGACATCAATCTGGCTGCCGAACCGGTCATAACGGTATTGCCGGGGACCGGTAATGGCGCCTTGGGGCCTTTGACGCCAAATGACGTGTTGAACCGCTTCGAGATAGATTACACGGTTGCCAATTCCGACGACATAGTGTTGATTCGAATAGAGGAGTCCGGCGGCAATCCTGCCGGTAAGACCTTTACATTTGAAGTCGGCGGCGACCTGGTTCAGACCAGCAGCACTAATGTTACCAATGCAATGGGCGGCGAGACAAGAATCATGGGTACGCAGGATGATACCAGGGTTTATGTGCCGCCGTTTGCAGTAGCCGGGGCGGACGAAACCGAGGCGCTTACGCTTACGATTGAACGATATGGAGACCCGGGCGATGCGGTTGAAGCGGCCACCGATACCTCCGTCAGCGCGGTGTACGACTTCCACTTCGATGAAGGCGGCGTCTCAGTTCGCCAGAATCATACGTTCACAATCACTATGAGTTTTCAATTGCCTGAGGGCATGAGTAAAGAAGAATTTGAGGATACGTTACAGATTCGCTATTTTAATGCGGCAGCCCACGCCTGGACCACCGAGGGCATTTCCAATGTTCGGATCAACTGGGCAAATTCAACCATCATGTTTGAAGTCAGCCACCTGAGCAAGTTTGCGGCCTTCATCGAAACACAGGCCAGAAACGGCATTATCACGATTGATAAATGTTCCGTAAAGGCCGGTAAGACAGCGGGTAAAGACAGCATCAGCTTTAGCGGGACAATGGATATTACGAAAGATGAGCTTGCCAATGCGGGCGAGATATATATTGCCATTGTGTCCGATGTCGATGGTCATGTGGCGTACCATATAGACAATGAACCTTTGACTATTAATCAGGAAAAAGTCAAGAAAGGCAAGTACAGCCACAGGGACAAGCAGAAGGGAATCTCGTTTAAGATTGATGCGAACAAGGGCAAGTTCTCTTTGAAGATCAAGAACGCCGACCTGACCGGCTTAGGTTCCCCGTTGACTGTGGAGATTGTGATCGGTGATTACTATAGCGCAGGCTCTGCCGGCGAGGGTGTGGTCAACGG
>SDBS01004254.1_pt1 | contig 14026 bp, 27 predicted proteins | sample 2277091 | NCBI WGS metagenome assembly SDBS01 (sample SAMN10404972, study PRJNA504765) | marine sediment metagenome | isolation source: marine sediment core GS10_PC15, 163 cmbsf | place: Arctic Ocean: Southern Knipovich Ridge | collected 2010
ATTGTGGAGATGGGACCAGAGACACGGAGTTGATCGGGATGCTTGTAGGTTTTGTGCCCAGTCAATATTATATGCCAATTTTGGTAAAAAGTCTTCGTGTCCGTGTTCTAGTTTAGGGGTAAAAGAAGCGAGGCGACGGGCGGAGATCCTTGTAGACAGGGAGTATACAGAGACAAATTTAGGTTGATGCTGTTATAGCAGACAAGGCCGGTGAAAATATGAGAATTAATAAAACATGAAAACCACCCTCGAAATTATAAACACCGCCATGGCCACCGCTAAAAAAACCTGCATAGCATTTTCCGGGGGGTCCGACAGCATCCTACTCCTGGACATCATTTATCGGCATACGAATCACCGCCCCATCGTCATATTTGCCGACTCCCAGATGGAATATCCTGAAACGGAGGATTTTTGCCGGAAGGTCTGCGAAGGGTACGGCGCGGAACTCCATATCGCTAAAGCCGACCGTACCCCTGAAGAGCAATGGCAAAATCAAGGTTGGCCGATGTTAGGCAAGCTGGCAGCCCGGACATGGATGAGGACCCACAAGAACAGAGATATGGGATATAAACTCAATGTCACGATATGTTGCCGAAATATGAAGATTGCGCCAGCCCGGAAATTAGCAAGGGTATTGGGATGCGATCTGCAGATCACCGGTACCAAAGGGCAAAGTGACGATTCCATGAGAGGGCTCAGGGCGATAAAGGATGGTGCCACGCATTATGTTAAGGGCGATAAGCTCACGATTTGCAACCCTCTGACGGGATGGACGGATACCATGGGCAAGCGATACCGGGAAAAGTATGACCTTCCAGAGCATCCGGCCCGCTCCCGGGGAGCAATAACGATCGGATGTGTAGTTGTGGGGGTGGATCACAATTTGAAAAAGCGGATTCCGGCGCCTGCGGGAGACCTGGCCAGAAGGATGGTGGAAATATATTGTTGATGTCGGAATGGGCGAAATCATCCTGTCAATAAAATATGATACACCGCTGGAGCGGCTCAAGAACGTCCTTGACAGATTAGGTGGGATTGAAAAGGTGGCCAAGGAGCGACCGTGGGTATTTGATTTTACCTCAAAGCAACCATTACCGGGATATGACAAATGAAAGGAATAAATTATGGGTGAATCACCTAAAGAAACAACGAAAGTCACGATGGCTAACGGGAAGACAGTTCTTGTGAACTGGGAAGAAGGGAAACGTATTCGTAAATATCCAGCTCTAAGTTTGAAACTAAAGAAAAGAATTGGAGTATTTATGGACCTATCGGATGACAAATGAAGGAGAACCATGGGTGAACCACTAAAGATTTACATACACACAAATATTGGATATCGTGGGATTCGTATAGGTCCAATCATTAACTGCCTAAGAGTAAATCCGAAAAGGCCCATTTCCATCCATTTCAATTCTCCGGGCGGTGATGTTTTCGAGGGCCTAGCGATATTCAACGCGATAAAGAACTATGAAGCATGGACAATATCGTATATTGATGGGATTGCCGCTGGGATATCATCTATAATTGCATTTGCATCCGATGAAATTGTCATGGACAGTGAAGCGTTTATTATGATGAGTGCCCCTTATATTTTTCGAAATGAGGACGATGGCGCAGTCAAAACCGATAAGAAAGACATTCGGAAAATCATAGAATTATTTGCAAAAATCTATTCCGAGAACTCAAACCGAACCGAGGACCAAATTATGAAAATGATGGAAGTTGAAACATTCCTCAGTGCCGATAAAGCATATGAATTCGGATTTATAGACCGAATTGAAGGGGATAATCACCAGACATGAACAAAGATTATTTCCAAAAATTAACCCCCAGGCAGCAACTTAATGACTTGATGCATAAATACGCCCAGGAAAACGATCTTGATTATGGCGAGTCATGGCGGGAGTTGGATGAAAGATGGAAAGAAAAATATGGTGATTCATTATCGTGGTTACGACTTAGGCATGGGTATAATCCTATAACTATTCCAGGATATTTAGAAGCGGTCAATAAACTTGATGATGCTTTGATAATCGGGCACGAAATGACAGGAAACGAATATGGTTAAAAAGAAAAAAGAGGATGACCAAGGCGTGAAGGTCCGGACCAAGACCGTCAAACTCCTGGAAATTAAGCTCAATGACAGTAATCCGCGCACGATTACCGAGAAAGACATGGCATATCTCGTTAAATCCCTTCAAGATTTCCCGGAAATGATGGAATTAAGGGAAATTGTAATTGATGAGAATATGACAGTTCTCGGAGGAAATATGCGCCTGCGGGCACTCCAGCAGATCGGCGCGAAGGAATGTACGGCCAAGATCGTGACGGGGCTCTCGTTAGAGCAAAAGCGAGAATTCGTAGTCAAGGATAATTCTGTGTATGGAAAATGGGATATGGATGCTCTCAGTTCGGAATGGGAGTCTTTGCCGCTTATAGAATGGGGCCTTGATATTCCATCCGCATGGTCAAATGAAGGACTTGACACCGGCCCACCCAAAAAGAAAGAACCGAAAATCATCACATGCCCTGAATGTGATGCAAAATTTACGTTGTAAGGAGAAAATCAATGGCCAAAGGTCGGAAAAACATGCCCAGCAAACTCTTGTTACTTAAAGGCGGCACCGCACATTCGCACCGCCCCCCGCGCGACCAGGAACCAAAACCCCCCGAAAAGATGCCGACATGCCCAAAGCATCTGAACAAGGTGGCCAGGAAAGAATGGCGCCGCGCCGGAAAAATCCTCCAGAAGATCGGGCTATTGACCGAAATCGATAGGATGATATTCGCGGCATATTGCGAGGCGTATGCCCGGTGGATAGAGGCTACAGTAAAGGTCCAAGAAACGGGGATGGTTTATAAGAAAGCGGACGGTACCCCCGGATTAAATCCATATCTGAGAATTGCCCGGGAAGCCTTTGACCAGATGATAAAAGCCGGCACGCAGATCGGCTTATCACCCTCGAGTAGGGTGAACCTGAAAGTGACTACGCAGAAGCCAAAATCAAAAGCGGAGGAGTTTCGAGGACGGAAGAAGGGGGCGAAATGAAGCCGGTAACCTTTAAACAAGGAGAGAAGAATGAACAGATCAGAAAGAGAAAAAATCGCAAAGGATATCCTGACCGATATTGAAAAGAAATGTAAACTAGGAGATGTTAAGGGTGTCCTTATTTTATCCTTAGAGCTCATCAAGCAATTAGCGGACGATGGTTACTGGGGTTTAAGTTTTCCCGACATACAATCTCCTGTCAAGGATGATCCCATTCCTCCATCTCCACGGATAAAGCGTTGGAAGGAAAAGTTACGGGAGGATATAGATTATCTGGAAAATAAAGAGATGTCAATGTACTTTGAGGAAATAAAAACAATTCAGGACAGTATTGAAAGTTGTATCAAGAACCGTGATGAAGCGCAGGAAGCCCTTGAGAAGTTGAAGGATGTTGAGTGATAGGAGGGTAATGAAACAAATAAAGCGACAACATCCAACGGATGTAAGCCTTTTTTGGTGCCCGAAATGTCAGACATATAAGAAAAAGGGTGACTTTGCAAAAAGGGCTAAGGATAAAAATGGAATTCAGAGCCGATGTAAAAAATGTAACAATAATCTGATTCCACGTTATCCAAGAATAGAAAAAAATTGCCTGGTTTGTGGTGGCCTCTTCCCTGTCAAGCCATCTCAATACGATATTAGAAAAACGTGTGATAGAAAATGTCAAGCCAAGTATTATTCTGGGAAAATAAAAGGGCGACAAAAGACACATCTGTCTGATAAAAACCTTATATGGTGCTCGAATTGTAAAACTTTTAAAATAAAAGAGTGTTATGGGAAAAGAAAAAATCGCCTTTACGGATTATCTTCATGGTGCACTGAGTGTAATAACAGAAAATCCAGTGAAAGATACTATACGCTTGATAAGGATGTATTAAGAAAAAAATCAAGGGAGAGGCGCAAATTACATCCAGAGGTAGAACGAGCAAAGCGAAAAAGAGATAAGATATATCGTCCAGAAAAAATAAAAGCATATGCAAAAAAAGCCAAAGCCAAAGCAGTTAAAGAATTGAAGGATCATTATCTAATATCTAATATGAAAAGATGTGGAATGCCGATAACCAAGGAAACCGTTGAACTAAAACGACAGCATATTTTAATGCAACGAACCCTAAAACAATTCAAAGAATGGAGGGAAGAAAATGAGCACACAGATTATAGAAATGTTCAAACAGAGCAATAACCGAATGAATAAGATCATGAGGGGCGGTGCCGACTTTAAACTTAATGAAATACAGGCAGCGCAACGTGAATTCGAAGGTCAGATCAAGCTTGTCAATTCCATTGTGGCCGCTTATGGCATTATGTCGAAGAATGCAAGGGCCGTGAATGGGCTGAAAAGAATGAATATTTTGGATGGATCAACGGCGATTGATCTGGGTCTTGGCGATCCTGAAACCGACAAAGTAAAATGCCCGTATAAAAATGGTGATTTGATAACACGCGCTGAATGTCTGGAGTATTCAGATATTGCAAAGGATAACTTTGAGTGCAAGGGTTGTGAGATTGGCAAGGAAACGAAAGAGAATTTAGTCGGTCCGCCTCTTCACACGGCCTAACATTCCGATGTTAACCGGATTATCGTTAAAAAACCCGCTCTATGGAGGGAAAATGATGGGAACTGAGCAAATTGAGAAAATCATTTCAGAGTATGAAGAAAATTTAGCCATATGGGAAAAGATGCCATCTATGACATACCAAGAAGTTGAAGGAAAATATGGAAAAATACATGAGGATTGGGAATTCTTAGTGTGGTCGCACAAGGAATTTCTTGATTTTACTTATCTGCGCATGCGACTAAGTAACGGGGAGATAAAAGAACTAAAAATAAGGTAACGCGCCCCATCGTTAAAAAACTCGTTCCAACGAAAGGAGAAACATGGCAAGGCCAAAAAAAGTAACAGAGGAACAAACCCAGAACGTAGAGACGGAACCCGAAGAGGTAAAAATAGAGGAGCCGAAGCCCCAGAAGCACCTCCCCCCGATTATAGCCGAAATAGCGAAGCTGGGAGATGATTATATCCGGGAACACTCCGAGCCTCCAACGATATTGACCTTGAATCGTAGTCACTATCGGAAACTTCTGGACCTGAGAAGTTCGAAGTATCACACAATTAACCAGGGAACGGGCATGATCGATAAGATTATGGGCATGGTTTATGCTATCGATAATGATGAAGATGAAATGACGGTGAGATGAAATGTCGAAATGGGAACCAAAATGGATTTGTGAAGATTGTCTTAATGGTATTAAAAATGACCTTTCAATCAAAACAATTCCAAATAATGGTCAGGTACCTTGTTATTTTTGTGATGAGATTGGGGAATACCTTGTTGATTTAGATATTAAAAGGAAGAATGAGGTAGAAAAAATGGAAAAAAGGGTAACAGAATGGCTTTGTGACGAGTGTCATGACGGCCTTGAAGGAAATCATGGAATAAAAATGATCCCGAATGTCTGCAAGGTCCCCTGTTTTATTTGCGGAAAACTTGCTAAAAATCTGACTGGTTTTGATCTTAATGAGGTAAAAGTGGATAAACTTAAAAAACTCTTGGAACGGTGCAAGTGCGGGGTCTATCTTTCGGTAAACGAACATCGGGATTATTATCAGACAGCAGCAGATCGACTAAAAGAGCTTTATGAACAAAGAGAGGAACCTCCAGAAATCAATGAGGATGTCAGGGTGAAGATGATTGAAACCAATACGATTATAGAGCTTCAATTTTATCCTGATACGCCGATAAGTTTTTTTACAGTTTGGCATTATGATTTAGATGAAGCACTAAATCAGGCATTGGAGTGTATCAGGCGTAGAGATAGCGAAAATGTCACCAAATAAAACTAAAACCTATGTCGTGAAAACTTGGCCAGGAGAGGGTACAGGGGATAAAATCTATCAGGATAATTATAACAGATTATGGATTAATAGACCTATAGGATATATATCCGATGGCACGGGCGATAGATCTGCGAAATTGATGGATGATAATGAAATAAAGGAACGGCCTTGAAATAGTATCTAAGATGATAAGATCTTCTAAAAAAAAGAAACTTCCCGCAGTCACCAGGTACGCTATAAGAGGAGATGAAACGTGTCAGAATATTATTACTTAGACTGCAAAACCCATAAAGAAGCCATATTTATTACAAATAACAAAGGTGATCCTCCTGAGAAAGAATCGCTAAAATTATTTTTAATCTACCACGGGGCTCATACGCCTTCGCATGGGTGCGAAGTTACTTTAGAATCTGAGCACACCATTGATTATGAGCATGTCAAAAAATGCAAAGAAACTATTCAAGACATTTGAAAGAAATTGAAGAGATCGAGGCCGGTGATAAAGAAAAATAAAAAACTCCATCCCGTCACCAAATACGCCACGGATATCGTCAAGGGCAAGATCACGGCAAATAAATGGGTACGCTTGGCCTGCGCCCGGCACTTGAAAGACCTCAAAAGGAAAAATATCTACTTCGATGAGGGCGCTGCGGATCACATTATTGACTTTTTCCCGGAATTCTTATCATTCTATGAGGGGGATTTCTCGGGGAAACCCTTTATTCTTACTCCACACCAGAAGTTTGTTCTAGGGTCGATCTTTGGATGGAAAAACAAAGATGGGAACCGAAGATTCAGAACGGCTTATATAGAAATGGGAAAGGGTAACGGTAAAACGCCAATGGCCGGGGGAATTGGCTTGTATGGACTTACCTTCGATGATGAGCCGGGGGCTGAAATCTACGCAGCCGCGACTACCAGAGAGCAGGCCGGTATTTTATTCCGTGATGCTCGTCTCTATGCCGAAGCCTCCGATTCTCTCAAGGAAATGCTGACCATCGATAAGTATAATATCGCATATGAGGTGGAAAACGCCTTTTTCAGGCCGATATCATCGGAGCATAGGGGCCTCGATGGTAAAAAACCGCATATGGCGATGATTGATGAAATCCATGAACATCCTAACGATTTAGTTGTTCGGAAAATGAGTGCTGGCACTAAGGGGCGGCGCCAGAGCCTTATATTTGAAATCACGAACGCCGGGTATGATCGGCATTCTATTTGCTTCCAACATCACGAGCACACAGCCAAGGTGTTAGAGGGAATTATCAAGGACGATGCTTGGTTCGGTATCATGACCGGCCTTGATACATGCCCGGAATGCGAAAAAGAGGGCAAAACCATACCTCAAGACGGTTGTCCGGACTGCGATGATTGGAGAGATCCGAAAGTATGGGAAAAGGCAAATACGAACATGAAGTATCTCGGGGAGCCCTTCATGGCCTACCTTAAGCGTCAAGTAGCCGAAGCCAAGGCGATGCCATCTCAGGAAAATATTGTCAAGAGATTAAATTTTTGCATCTGGACAGAATCAATTACAAAGTGGATTCCAGTTGACAAATGGAACGCTTGCGCGGGCGCTGTAGACCCCGAAGTACTCAAGGGGCGGACCTGCTACGGGGGCCTTGACCTTTCAACCAATATAGATTTAACGGCATGGGTGATGGTGTTCCCGCCGATTGAAGAGGGCGAAAAATATGAAGTCCTCTGTCGATTCTTTTTGCCCGAGGATAATATGGCCGAGCGGGTACTTCGCGATAAGGTGCCTTACGATGTATGGGCGCGTCAGGGGTTTTTAACGCTCACGCCAGGGGACTTGATTGATTATGCCTTCATCCTTCACCAGATTGATCAGGACATGAAAGATTACCATATCACAGAGTTGGCCTTCGACCGATGGGGATCACAGAAAATTACGACTGATTTACAGGACTTGGGATTTGAGATTGAAGGTAAAAAATCCCTAATTCAGTTTGGCCAGGGATATGCGAGCATGAGTCCTCCGACAAAAGAGGTCGAAAGGATGGTTCTGGCCGGGGAGATTGCACATGGTGGCAATCCCATACTATCCTGGAATGTATCGAATGTTGCGATTAAATTAGATCCAGCCGAGAACAAAAAGCCCGACAAGGAAAAGAGTATTGAACGGATCGACGGGGCTGTAGCTTTAATAATGGCTATTGGCCGGGCGATGCTCAAGGAAGGTCCGAAACCGTCGGTTTATGAAGAGAGGGGAATTATAACGATGTAGCCAGGAGGGACGATCGTGGATGATGACTTAAAAGTAATATATATCACAAGTAGAACAAAAAAGCAGTCACGGGTAGACAGTGTGATGTGTATACTATTGCTCTTTGTGGGTTATTTGATCAATTACCATTTTATGGGGGATTCGTTTTTGATCAAATGTGTATATACCGTTCTCATGCTTGGCATTATCATTAACATGGGGAATAAATACATAAAAAAAATGACTCTAGGTGAGGCCCTTGAATACTTGAAATGTCGTGAAAGTCAATTGAAAAATGGATGAAGATAAAAAAATAACGTTCACGGAATCAAAAACGGCTTACCGGACTATAAATGGTGTGCCCATATCCGATGAAGAGTGGGAAAATAGGTTAAAGGAAAGCAAACCAGAAAGGAGTGACGAGATAAGTGATGTTATTGCCGAATGCATTTCAAAAAGAATGTCCTTTGTCCTCTCATATTGTTTGGAAAGAAACTGGCCATTAAATTGGAGAGAATTATCCTTTGAGCAAATTCAGGAAATCAGGAATCAGGAGGAATGGAAAACTCCACAATGAAGTCAACAGATAAGAGGTGACTGAAAATGACTGAAATAGCACATACAGAGGAAGAATTAACAGACGCCATTCGGAAACACTGCCCCGAGTTAACGGGAGCGGGTCACAACCTGATGAAATTAGCTCTGGTCCTGAGGGCACAAGGTACCTCATTAGGGGAAGTACTGGACAGCATGAAGGTAGAGGGGAGTCCGTTTTTAAGATTACCGACGAGGGAATGAACATGGAAAACGAAGCATTTCATAAATCCAGATTGAGAATTGTTAATTTAAAGGTGCAAATAGTGAAGGTTGGCGTCAGGGCAGGGAAAGATTTAACGAGGCAGGAATACCGGATCGCCTTGTCTGAATTGCTGACCGAGGATTTACAAAGCACACATCGGCCTAAAAAGAAGGGGTCATGACCACACTACCAGATAAAGACCTATTCCGGCCTGATGAAGTAGCGGCGTATTTCTCACTTAACGTCAAAACCATTTATGGCTGGATTGATACCGGTAAACTGGAGGCGGTGAAGGTCGGACCGAATCACACGCTCAGGATTACGAGAGAGGCTATTGAGAAGATAATTAGGCCGGTTGCGAATGGGTATGGATAAATGCTTTACAATTTAAAATATCAGTGATATTCTGCTGTGAATATATATTTCTTATTAACATTTAATCCATATGGAGGTAGCAAAAATGAAGCTGTTCAAATTTCTATGCGCGTTTCTCTTTATTATCGTTTTGATGGTGTTTCTTGTGCCGGTGAATGTGGGGGCATCGATCTTGCCTGCCAGGGCCAGCCTTGTCAATGACGTGATTAATGTCGTTGACGGGGCACTCATCACCGATGTTATCCTGTATCAATTGATTAGTTGTCAAGAGTCCGCTACCTTGTATGCAAGGCCCGAAGGCGCTCCGGTTAAATCGAATTACCGACACAGCGAGGTTATTATGTCATGCCATCGACACGGGATCGGGGTTCCATGTCGGTTTGTAGTTAACTTTAGATCATAACTTAATTCACCGGGGGTGGTCACAGTACTCCAGAAACAGAAAAAAGCCTCTATCACTCATGATAGGGGCTTTTTTGACTAAAAAACCCCATGCCGGGTAACATGGGGTCTATGATTTACACTTTTCTTTTAAGGCTTGCGCAAGGCATTAAGAAAATGAAACACGACATGAAATGTTAACATAGAAAGCATAATCCGGATATAAAAAAGAATTGCCTTGAGTATTTCTAGTTCTTCCATCATTACTCCCCTTTCGCTTTATTAAGTATCTTTTCGATCTCAATACATATCATCGCGTTATAATGGTCTTTTGCGTAGGCTAAAAACTTTTCAGCTAAGTCTAGCAGGTCTGGAGCGGCGGCGATAAGATGAGCGTTGGCCATAGTCTCACATAGGGTTTTTTGAATATTGACTAATCCTATGTAATAAAGGCGATCCTTAGAGTTAATCAGGTAGCCCTCCCCTGCTTTCCATGGTCCCGGCGTGTGTTTCATTTAACTCCCCTTCCGGCACCCACTCCCATGAGCGCCCTATTGATTCATTAATTTCAATAATGACCTGGACCGTCTCCTTTGGCACACCTTTGAGATCCAGGATCGCCTCTAGCCTATCCCCTCGGTAAAACTGGAGGGTATGTGGGGTTGAAAGTTCCATCTCAGTCCTCTCGTTAAACATAATTACCCGTTGGCTCTTCAAGGGTTTTTCCTTGTTGCAAGGTAAACCCTAATTCTTTTTCTTTTTCCACATATTTCCTGTAGAGGTCTGGGTTTTCCTTTGCAGATACGGTCATGTCGCTCTGGTTTGCCATGATGCAGAAACAGCAGCTTAACCGACCCATACCCTTTGAATACGCCCAGTGTGATTGCTGACTATTATCTTCTATTGTCTGATAAACTTCCCGTTCTAAATATTTGTGGATAGGTAAAAGCTCATAAACTTCACGACCGGCCTTACTTAATCGGGCATGCTCTTTAAATGTTGTGGCTTTGGCCCTATGCGGAGACTCCTCCGCCCGTAATCCCATACAGCTAACCGCCAGGATCTTTCCCTTTGACTTTAGGTCGTGCCTGATTGCCTTATTAATGGGATCACGCTTTAGGTCAGACGTGCATTGACGGTTTTTAGGGGAAGGAAACATTTGGCGATGTTCAACCATCTCAAAAAAGGTTTTAACTGCCTGGCATTCGATGTATTGAATATCCCCTATGGTTGCCTTGATATGATGCCTGGTGCCCTTCCACTCGACTCCCGGGAGATGGGCATGGATAACAACTAATTGATTTTTAGGAACAATCTTCGACATCTCAATTGTCATAGTCTGAGAATCCTTACCACCAGAATGGCTGAGATAGAAAATTGCGCCTCTTTCAACAAGTTCTTTGATTTCATTTCTTGCTGCTAATTCCATTTAACCTCGTCCAGGTGGAGGTCGATTAGGTCTATGGTTTCATTGTCGCTGCAATCATTACGCACAGAGAAATATAAATCTACCGCTTCCCTATAGAGGTAGTTTCCGTGCGTGTACCGATAATCATTTTTATCATCCGGGACACTCTGCCAGTTTTCCTCAGCCTCTCCGTCTTCGTAGATCCATCCTTCGGGATCATAAAAAGCGTCTTTGCCATTACTTAATTTTCCTAATTTTATCATTTCATTCTCCTTTGCCCCTCCGGAGAGGGGCGGTGTGGGGGTTAATCTTCCCGTAACTCTTTCAATTCTTCGTTATTAACACTTTGGAACGTGGTTGTTTTAAATTTCAATGTCTTTCTAGTTTGAGCGAATATGGTTAGCAATTTCGTCATCTAGGCCAGTATTGACCCCATACCTATTCCATTCATGATTAAAATATTCAGATTCAACATTTTCCCATATTTCTATAACTCGTCCGTCGTTTCTTGTTAATGTAAGTTTCATTTCAACTCCTTTTTTATGGGGGCCGAAGCCCCCGGTTTGTGTGTTACTCTTCGTCTGGATCTTCGATATCCAACCAGCCCGCTTGTCTATTGGGTATCATGCTCCAAAACTCTTCATTGCGAGCACTTATGTTGTTAACCGTCGTGACGCTTATCATGTCGGCAGTAGTGTAATCATTCCATTCAATGACTTCTAAACATGCATAGTCTCGACCTTCATTTGTCATTAAGATTGCAGTCAATTCGCCTAATCTCAAAATAGTCGTTGACATGCCCTCTTCTGTGTAAAATTCATAACTGCATCTCTTGGCATTGGAGATTTTTAATCCTAGATCACTATCTCCTAGTATATATTTTCTGTTCTCTTTTTTCATTTCGTTTTCTCCTTTTTTATTATTTGTTGTTGTCATGATGATTATTATATATTGCAAGCACCGTGCCAAAGCCCCACCTTCATAAGTCATTGAAATGATAGGAAGTTTTTATTTAAGCATTCGATGTTTTCAGAGAAATCGGATACAAAGTATCCACTTTTTAAAGATATAGGGTAAGCTGTTGATATGATAGGGTTTTCGTCTGGATACCACGTATACAGACTTCCTGGAATCGGATACTTTATATCCAGTTGAGAAATAACTAGACCGGTCAGTCTAAAAAATAATCGTATTATTTTTCACGTTATTTGAAGTTTTTTTAAAATATTCTGTTACATCTATACACATTTGTACACATCTGTCTTTGCCCTTTCTGTTTCTTCCTTGATACAATTTATCATTCATAGCTTTCTCTCTTAAAGGGGTGGCCCTCCTCACGGGCCGCCCCACACCTCTAAAGAGGCATAAAATGTGAGCAATATCAGGCAAAAACTCAATGAAGCGGTAGGCATCGAAGATATTCTCACATTCGGCGGTATTGCCATGATCGGCTATGGCTTATGGCAGGTGCGCCCATGGCTGGCCTATACGGTATGTGGAACCCTATTGATGCTTCTCGGTACAGGCTGGTTAGCAAGGATTGTTAAAAAATGAGCTTACTTGGACGAATCCGAACTCTAAGCGTAACAGATCCAAAAGCCTGGAACCCCACATTGTGGAACCTGCGCGGCTCTCAGTCCGTATCAGGTGAGAACGTAACCGAAGCAACCGCGCTGACCTATAGCGCATTTTGGAATGCCGTAACCCTCATTTCCGGTACCACGGCCAGCCTGCCCCTTAACCTCATGCAGAAACAGGATAAGACCAGACGGATCGCAGACGAGCAAAGCTTATACAGGGTAATGCATGACCAGGCCAACCCCTGGATGACGGCCATGGCCTTCAGAGAAGTCATGATGGCCCATATCCTGACATGGGGAAATGGGTATGCCGAAATTGTCAGAAACCAAGTTAACGAAATTGTGGCCCTTTGGCCGATAGCACCGGACCGCATTACCAAAATGGAAATCAAGGGCGGAGAATTCTTTTATGATATCCGCTTACCAACATCCGAGACCGTAACCCTTCCCCGGGAACAGATATTACATATCCCTGGACTCGGATATGACGGGTACATAGGATATTCGGTTGTGGCCATGGCCCGTAAATCGATTGGGCTCGCTATGGCTATGAATACATTCGGGGAGCTGTATTTCGGTAATGGGACACATCCCGGCGTGGTGGTGAGTCACCCAGGCAATCTATCACCATCAGCTAAAACTAACCTCGAAAATTCTCTTACTGAAGCACACAGCGGACTCGGACAATCTCACAAATTATTGCTCCTTGAAGAGGCAATGAAAATTGAGAACATAGGCATCCCCCCAGAAGACAGTCAATTCCTAGAATCAAGAGTTTTTGAAATCTCCGAGATGGCCCGATGGTTTAATTTGCCGCCCCACAAACTCAAGGATTTATCAAAATCATCTTTCAATAACATCGAATCTGAGCAGATATCCTTCGTCACCGATTCGATTTTACCCTGGCTGATCCGGTTAGAACAAAATTATAAAATGCAATTATTAATCCTCCGACAGCAAAAGGAAGGGTTTTATTGGCATCATGTAGTGGAGGGCTTGCTCAGGGGGAACGCAAAGGACCGGGCTTTATATTACAAAATTATGAGAAATATCGGGACCATGAGTGCAAACGAAGTGCGGGCATTAGAAAACTTTGACCCAGACCCCAACCCATTAGCAGATGAGCTTTGGGTTATGATGAATATGGTCCCGCTCAGTCAATATGAAGAATTTATGAAATCAAAGGTTAACGGAAACCAATCTAATCAATCTGAAAACATGGTACGTTAGATCTTGAACGATCGGAAGCCAGGCGGCCAACCAGACCCGGGTGTACGGCTGAAAGTAGCCAAGACGTTCACTCTGCCGCCTGGCTGATGATCATAAAATTAGGAGCTCGTAAAATGTTATTTGCAGGA
>SDBS01004255.1_pt1 | contig 14025 bp, 14 predicted proteins | sample 2277091 | NCBI WGS metagenome assembly SDBS01 (sample SAMN10404972, study PRJNA504765) | marine sediment metagenome | isolation source: marine sediment core GS10_PC15, 163 cmbsf | place: Arctic Ocean: Southern Knipovich Ridge | collected 2010
TTATGCCTGGGCATTAATTATCATATTAGTTTTTCTTGGTAGATTTATTATTTCTGTAATTAAAAAATGGTTATTAAAAGTAGGTTTAATTAAAGAGAAAGTGGTTTTAATAGGAGATAAATCTGTAGCTAAAAAACTACAACATTTTTTTGTAAAACAATTTAATAAAGTTTCTGTAATAAATAAAGCAGAGTTAGAAAATGGAATTGCTAAAGTTATATCTAAATCCAACACAGATCAGGTAATAGTTACAATAGATTTACCAACTAATCTTAGTTTAGAATTAATTAATTTTTGTGAATTAAATGGAATCAGATTTCAATATTTGCCAAATTTGGTAGAACTATATTCTGCTAATGCCGGCACTAACACTATTCATGGATATCCTTTTATAGAGCTTAAACCAACTCCGTTAGATGGTTGGGGTAGAATTTTAAAACGCTCTTCCGATTTTATTAGTTCTGCTTTAGCTTTAATTATACTATCGCCAGTAATGATAATAATTGCTATCTTAGTAAAAATTGATTCTCCGGGAGTATCTTTATTTGTCCAAGAAAGGCCTGGGCAATTTGGAAAAACATTTAAGTTCTATAAATTTAGATCTATGTATACCCATTTATCTACTGGCCAAAATTATGGTGGTGCCAAAGCCGAAGCTTATAGAGAGCATCTTAAAAAAACCAAAGATGAAGGAGCTGGTTTATTGTTTAAAATTAAAAATGATCCCAGGGTAACCAAAATAGGGCAATTTTTAAGAAAAACTAGTTTAGACGAACTGCCTCAGTTATTTAATGTTTTAAATGGAGAAATGAGCTTGGTTGGTCCTAGACCACCATTAATGGATGAGGTGGCTAATTATGATAAAAAACTATATAGACGTTTATTGGTTAAACCTGGGATGACTGGGATGTGGCAAATATCTGGACGCAACGATACGTCGTTTGAAGAATACCTTAAACTAGATATGTATTATATAGAGCATTGGACACCGTGGCTTGATTTACAAATAATTATTAAAACTGTTTGGGTAGCCACAATAGGTAGGGGAGCTTATTAATAAAACATGAAATCTAAATTCGAAGATTTAAAAATAGCGATAGTTGCCGATTGGTTAACTAGTAGGGGTGGAGCAGAGAAGGTAGTAATAACCCTAGCCAATCTGTTTCCTAATGCTGATATATTTACGTCAGTATTTAATCCCAAACTATTTCCAGAATTAGATAATAGAAAAGTAGTTACTAGTTTTTTGCAGAAAATGTTTTTAGGTAAAAAACATCAACTTTGGCCACATCTAAGACCCAGAGCTTTCGAGCAATTAAATTTAGATAATTACGACATAGTTATTAGTTCTGCTAGTGCCGAAGCAAAAGGTATAATCACCAAACCAGAAACTATGCATATCTGTTATTGTCATACTCCAACTAGATATTATTGGAGTCACTATCATTATTATTTAAGCAATCCAGAATATGGTGTATTTAATTCTTTAATTAAATTTTTAATGCCTAAAATGATTCATAAATTGCGTCTATGGGATAGATTAGCAGCTGATAGAGTAGATGTTTTTATGGCTAATTCCAAAACCACTTCCCAGCGGATTAAAAAATATTATGAAAGGGAATCTAGGGTTATTTATCCGCCAGTGGAAGCTAATAAATTTAGTATAAGTAGAGAATTGGATGATTATTATTTAATTGTTGGTCGTCAAACTGGATACAAAAGAACGGATATAGCGATAGACGCTTTTAACCATCTAGGATTACCATTAAAAATTATAGGCGCTGGCCCAGCTTTGCGTAAATGGATGTTAAAAGCTAGAAAAAATATAGAATTTCTAGGCAGAGCGTCTGATGAAGATGTGCAAAAACATATGTCTCGTTGTCAGGCCCTTATTTTTCCTCAGGAAGAAGATGCTGGGATAGTACCGTTAGAAGTAATGGCTTCTGGAAGGCCGGTGATTGCTTATGGGGCAGGTGGAGCGACCGAAACTGTTGTAGATAAGGTAACTGGTGTATTTTTTGATGATCAAACTCCACAATCGTTAATTAAAGCAATTAAATCTTTTCGTGATATAAAATGGAAACCACATACAATTCGTGAGCATGCTCTAGGGTTTGATAATAGTATTTTTAGAAGCAAAATTAAAAATTTTGTTAAAACTAGTTTTGATGAATATACCAAAATGTTAAATAAGAAATAATGAGAATAGGTGTAGATGTAAGGGGATTATTAACTGGTCAAAAAAGTGGTATAGAACAATATACTATTAAGCTTTTAGAATATTTATTACGACTTGATGCTAAAAATACCTACGTATTATTTTATGTGTCTTATCGGGGTATGGATAAAAAAATGGAAAAGTTGATACAAGAATATCCATTTTTGACTAAAAGCAATATAGAGGTTAAAACATTAAAATGGATTAATGTGCCACTATTGCTTCATGCTGTATGGAAACCATTAGAATGGCCTAAGGTAGATAAGATTTGTGGGGGACTAGATGTTATGTGGTTGCCAAGTCCAAGATTATTGCCAGTTAGCAATAGTTGTCGTTTAGTTATTACTTTTCACGATTTAGTTTTCGAATTATTTCCACAATTTTATACTTGGCAGTCTAGATTATGGCAATGGCAAATGAATTATCCATATTTAGCCAGAATAGCCACGAATATTATATCTGTATCTAAAAGTACAGAAACTGATTTGATAAAACTATATGGAGTGCAGCCCGGAAAAATTAAAACTATTTATTCCGGAGTAGACGAATCGTATTTTGATACTCCAAATGCACACCTAATCAATGATTTGACAAAGAAATTTAAAATCGATGATCAATTTATTTATTACATTGGCAGTTTGGAGCCCAGAAAAAATATAATAGCTATCATTAGATCCCTACATTATTTTTATGAGTCTAAAGCACCTAAGTCTGATAAGATTAAATTAGTCATTTCTGGATCTAAAAGTTGGTTAACAAATACAATTTTTGACGAAATTGAAAAATTGGGGCTTAAAAATAAAATAATTTTTACTGGGACAGTTTCGGAAGCAGAAAAGATAGCTTTTCTTAATATGGCCAAAGTATTTATTTTCCCTTCTTTTTACGAAGGTTTTGGCCTGCCGGTATTAGAAGCTATGGCAGCTGGATGCCCAGTTATAACTTCTAACATATCTTCTTTACCAGAGGTAACTAATGGGGCAGGTATATTAATAAATCCTGATAACCAAAGCGAAATTAATTTAGCTCTAGAAAAAGTTTTATTAAATAGCCAATTTGCCAACTCGTTAATAACTAAAGGTAGATTGCAGGCCAAAAAATTTAATTGGGCAAAAACTGCTTTAGAAACATTAAAAGTATTTGATAATGGGGGAATCTAAACGTTATTACTATATTAAGAAAAAACCTCAATCTTATGCTAAAGATAAGGTAGATTTTAAATACGAAAAACCAAAAGTTATAACCCAATCATTTTTTTCTGCCTATCACAATATATCTAAATCTGGTGAAGCTGTCTTAGATATGGATTTTATAAAAAACACCACTTCCAAAACTTGGATTATATTGTTGCGTTGGGTTTTATTAATTATTTTGGCTATATCAGTTTATTTAATCGGGTCTTTGTTTAATATTGGCATAGATTCTGCAAAAGAAGACATAGCTAGAAAAAGCGAAACAGCTGCTACTAATTTGCAAGAGGGGATGTTATCTTTATCACAATTCAATCTAGAAGATGCTTTAGTTAATTTTAAATTAGCTAATCGTAATTTTAAGTCTGCTCTAAATTCTTTTTCTACTCTTGGGCAAAGTAATATTTTATTAGCTAATCTACCACTAGAAAGATCTCAGATAGTCCAGATTCAATCTCTTATTAAAGGTGGTCAACATTTGGCAATTGCTGGGATTAATACAGTGGAAGCTATAGAACCAGTAATGGATCATTGGTTTTATCCAGAAACTAACGAAAAAATTGCTGATATTGGTTCTCGGATAGGCACATTATTAACCCAAAACGCTGAAAAATTGGATTTAGCTCTTTACGAAGTTGCTTTGGCTCAAAAATATTTAGATAGTATTAAGCCAAGTTATGTTGCAAATGAATATGCTGGGTTAGTTATAGAAGCTAGAGCTAAAACTAATCAATTTAAACAAGGGTTAGAGATGATAGCTACAATTGCTAAAAATTTACCTAAAGCTATTGGTTTTGATAATCCAAGATATTATATGCTACTTAACCAAAACCCTAACGAAGCCAGAGCCACAGGTGGATTTATTGGTAGTTATGTAATTGTAGAATTATATAAAGGCAAGATAGAGAGTATTTTCTCTGATACTTCCCAAAGAATTGATGGCCAAAACCCTTATAGCGATATTGCTTTGCCAGAGCCACTAAAATCTGTCACCGCTTATTATGGGATTAGAGATGCTAATTGGGAACCAGATTTTCCTACTTCTGTTAGGACTATTCAAAAACTATACGAACAAGCTGGAGGCGGTACAGTTGATGGTGTAATCGCTCTTAACCCAGGCATAGTGGCAGACATATTAGCAGTAATGGGGCCTCTTTATATGGAAGATTACGATATGACATTAACGTCTGATAATTTTGCTGATAGAGTACAAAAACATATAGAAATAGATGCCAGAGGGGAGTATAATGCCAAACAATTACTAATGGATGTTATACCTATAGTTATGACCCAGTTACTTGAAGCCGATGCGCGTCAAATGGAGATAATTGGGCAAAAAATAATGCGAAGATTAATTAATAAAGACATATTATTACAATTTTCTAACACAGGGTTAGAATCTGTAGTAAATACATTAGGTTGGGGTGGTACTATCTCAGAAATTTCATCTAACACAGACTATCTATATATTATAGAATCTAATTTGGGTGGAAATAAAAGTAGTAGTTCTTTGGTTAGAGAAATTAATCATACTGTTTTAATAAATTCTAATAGAACATTAACAGATACATTAAGACTTAATTATTCTCATCAAGGTACGGATGATTTTCCAGACGGAATTAACAAAAACTATATTAGAGTATATTTGCCACTAGGGTCTAGGGTGGATAAGATGTCTGGTTATGATGAAAATACAGAAGTGGATATGGATACGGTTAATGGAAAAACTATGGTAGGTTTTTGGGTTACTACCAATCCAGGAGAGATTAGCCAGATAGAATTGAAATATTTATTGCCATTTAAATTAGATTTTATGGATGGCAGAGCAGATTATGGATTAATTATTCAAAAACAGCCCGGGATGGCCAAAACAACTCTTAATAGCCAATTAGAGATAGGGAGTGAGTTTAGTTTATCTAACGATACAGTCGTAAAACATGAATCATTGTTTTATGAGCAATTAACTAAAGACGAATTAGTAATTGTTCCTATATATAAATAAGGTTCCAATCCTTCTGCCCCTGTATACCCGAATCACTGAACAGTGGGTGAGCCAATAATATATTATATTTTTAAATGTGATATTATCTAGACAGGGGACATAGTGCCTTATTATTAATTATTAGGAAAAGTTATGGAAAATTTACTATTTTGGATTATTGTGGTTTTTCTTGTTTTTGTTTTATTAATTTCGATTAAACAAATAAATCAATATCAACAGGGGGTAAAATTTACTTTCGGTAAATATACAGGTTTAATGAAACCGGGTTGGAGATTGGTTTGGCCAATCTTTCAGTTTTATAAAAAAGTAGATATACGAGTTAGGGCAGTAGATGTTCCAGACCAAGAAGCTATTACTAAGGATAATATTTCTGTTACAGTTAATGCCGTAATTTATTATCGAGTTGACCAAGCTAATAAAGCTATTTTAGAAGTAGAAAATTTCTATTATGCTATTTCTCAATTAGCCCAAACCACTATGAGAGATGCTGTTGGTCAGGTGGATTTAGATCAACTTTTATCTCAAAGAGATCAAGTTTCTGAAAGTATCAGGAAAATTATTGATGTAGCTACTGATCCATGGGGGATAAAGGTAAATAATGTGGAATTAAAAGACATTACTTTACCTTCAGAGATGAAACGAGTTATTGGAAAACAAGCTGAAGCTGAAAGAGAGAAAAGAGCTATTATCATCAAAGCAGAAGGTGAAGTAATTGCTGCAGAAAACATGGCAAAAGCTGCTAGAACATTATCTGGTGCTGATGGTGCTCTTCATCTAAGAACTCTGCAATCTATCAATGATATTAGCTCGGATCAATCTAATACAATTGTTTTTGCTATTCCTTTGGAAGTCTTGCGAGCTTTTGAAGGCTTTAATAAACCTTCGGCTGGGGTAAAAATGGAATCCAAAGTACCTAATCAAGAACCAGTTAATATTCCACCAGAAAGACAAAATTAGAAAACCATATAATATAACAAATAAAAGCCGCTCGTTAGAGCGGCTTGTTTTAAAATTCAGCACCACAGCCTTGGCAGAACTTACTGGCAGAACCAGCTTTAGTTCCACATTGTGTGCAATACTTACGTTCTGTATCAACTTCTGTTGACTGCTGTTCAGTGGGGTGTTGATTAGCTAGCAAATCACCACATTTCCAACAGAATTTAGCATCTCGTAGGATTCCAGCATTGCATTTTATGCATTGTGCACCATCACTCTTATTGCCAGCTGTTGGGAGTATAGCAAAATTTTGGCTATCACACTTTGGACAATTACAACGACCACGTCCTTTTTTAAGTTCTGATTCAGAAGCTCCACAATACGGACAACAAATGGCACTATGACCAATTTCAGTTTGGACAGGTTCAGAAGTGGCAGAAGCTGGTTGCTTGGAAGAGTCGTGGATGGATTCAAGTGATTTGCTTATTGTGACACCAGCAGAAGATACAGTTTTTACAATGGCAGATGGAGGGGTGAATTTTATTGGTTGAGTATTGTAAGAATCGTCTAGTGCACCTTCTATCCACTTAAATCTTTTAGCTAATCTCATTACTATTCTAGCCACTATGCCGGTAATAAGTAACCAAAATATTAATTTACCCAGAGCTGGTATCCAAACAAGAGTACTATCAGCTTTATTCTCAATAATTGCCATGTACACAATAGTTAATATACTATAGATTATAATCGGACCTATGATATATATACCACTATTGCTTTCTCTAGTAATTACAATTGTTATCAAAAAACATAACAACATAATTATAAGGTGTAATGACAAGCTGGATTGAAAGATGACAGTTCTAGTTCGGTTATTATTGCTTATTTGGTTTGTAGCTATTCCAAATGGTGCCAAAGAGTAACTAACCAAGTTGTTAAAACCCCATTTGTCGGTATCATTTTTTTTATCCATATTATCCCTAGGTCTTTCCATAAACTCTTGAAGAGTCATTGATACTAGCTTACTTCCCTCCCAATTTATAGTGACAATTGGTGGGGAAAGTAAAATTACGTTCAGAATACCCACTGTAATTATAACCAGTGCCAATCCCCAAAGAATTGGGCGATTAAAGAAATGTATCCATGGATTCATGGTGTAATCCTCCAGTTTGTTTTTTAATGTACCAGAAGGGCTAGATTAGCATAGTGAGCTAAAAATGTAAACCCAGACTATAAAATTAATTTTATTTAATAAAAAACACCCCCTATGCTAGGGGGAGTTAATTTATTATAGATCCTGAATCGAGTTCAGGATGACAGAGAAATTTTATTTGATTTTTTCTACTAAAGTGGAGAAAGTTTCAGGATATTGATGGGCGAGTTGGGCTAATATCTTTCTATCTATTTCTACTTTCTTCTCTTTAAGCTGAGCAATAAATTTATTATAACCAATACCTAATGGGCCTAAGGCCCCGTTAATTCTGGTTATCCAAAGAGCGCGCCAAGTTCTTTTCTTGTTTCGTCTATCTCTATAGGCATAAGAGAGGGCTTTAATGTAAGCTTGTCGGGCTAATTTAATAGATGTGCGACGAGAAGTACGAAAACCCTTAACTGCTTTACGGAGTTTTTTATGTTTTTTCTGAGTTAGTATTCCTCTTTTAATTCTAGTCATTTTAGGCTTGGATTAATCTTCTAATTCTTTTTACATCAGCTTTAGCGATGGCCTGTGGCTGTCTGTAAGTCCTCTTTCTGGTAGCAGATTTCTTTTCCAAATTATGGCTCTGAAAAGCTTTGCGTCTTTTAATCTTGCCAGATTTAGTAATTTGCACTCTTTTGATAGTACCCTTATGGGTTTTAATTTTAGGCATAATCTTGATTTAATTTTTAGGGGAAATAAATATAGTCATCTGTCGCCCTTGTTTTATAGGTTCTTTATCTATATCGTATTTTTCTGTTACAGTCTCTAAGAATTTAGTTATTAATTCTTTTCCTAGATTTGGATGTGCGTTTTCTCTACCCTTAAACTTTACTGTAACTTTAACTTTATTTCCTTTAGATAAAAATTGAGAAACTTTTTTACTTTTAATATTTAAATCGTGTTCTCCAATTTTTAATCCTAACCTAATTTCTTTGGTATCGCGAGCTTTGTGTCTTTTATGGCTTCGTCCTGTGGATGCTTTAGATTGTTCGTACTGATATTTTCCAAAATCTAAAATCTTACATACAGGAGGTTTTAGATTTGGAGCTACCTCCACTAAATCTAAACCCAAATCTATAGCTCTAGCCAGAGCATCGCTGGTGGGAGTTATACCAATTTTATTACCACCCTCATCAATTAAGAGAATTTCTGGTGATTTAATTTGGTGATTAACTCTAGTTCTTTTAGGGGGCATTAAAAATTATAGATTGAAACTAACATATACATATTAACACGTCAAACAAAAATATCTGAGCTTTAGTTTTTATCTTAAATTATTTTGTGGGTGCCTTAATAATTTTAATAGATTTATTAGCGGAACTTATAACTGCAGGGGTGTTAGCCAACACTTCGTTACCAGATAAAATAGGTAAGTTTAAGCTACTATTAATATCTATTTTATCTCCTCTAAAAATACTTATATACTCCTTGTTTTTATCCAATGTATGAATAATTATTCTAATTTGCCTCTTATCTCTTTCTTCTATATCTAATTTTATATGGTTTGATTGGCATTGAATTTCTAAATTATTATCTATTTTTATAGCCATGGCTACGTTATGAGATTCTTTAAGATTTTTATTTAAATTAGATCCTAAGAAATTTTTTAACCAATGCTGTTTAGTTAAAATACCAGTTAACATATTTTTTTTAGATGCTATAGATAAAGAACCCACAAAATAATGTCTGCCTATTTTGCCCAATTTTTTAGTAACTACATGGGGTTTGTTTAGCAATCTCATTCCCATTTTCCAGTTACTAATACCCAACATATCAGCTAGCTGATTAGATTTGCTTGTAGGAATAATACCTAGAGGTAATTCGTAGTTAATCATAGCGTCAATTACAGCAGTTACAGTGCCGTTGCCACCCACGGCCACTATGGCTTTTGTATTCTCTTTTACATGCTTTACTAACAATCTATCAATATCTAATAGATCTTCGATTATTACTGTTTTATATTTTATCTGATTTTTTTTCAAAAACTGACTGAGAGGTGGCTCAATGTGTTTATAGCGATTATCCCCAGCTTTGCTGTTAACTAAAAAAAGATACATATTTATTTAAGTTTCTTCCTCAACTTCGTAAGCTGGTCTAGTTGGCTCAGTTTCTTCGGTTTCTTTCATAGTGCTACTACCCTTTAACAAACCACCCGGTTCTATAGATAAAGATTGGCTAGTTACATTACCATTAACACGTCCTGTTTCTAATATCTCTAATTTTGTACGGGCTTCAATATCACCTGTAACTTCTCCAGCCACATAAACATTGTTAGCTTTAATAGTGGCTTTAATTTTAGCTTGTTCGGATATAATAACATCTTTAGATGTTTCTAACTTGCCATCCAAATGTCCATTTATCTGAACATCACCATCACTAATTAGATTGCCTTTAACTAATACATCTTTACCTATTAAGGTGTCTAGTTGATTAGGGTCTGCAAAATCTTTTCTATCTTTTACCATAAAACATAATTTAATAACAAAGATATTATAATCCAATTAAAGCTAATTCGCCAATAGTTAATTGAATAATCAATTAATAACAAAATACTGTCTCAGACAATAAATATTTGACTAAACGCGTATCTTGTAGATATAATGTTATATCTTTTATATAATTTTTTAGAAACATGAAAGCAAGATACATCATAATTCCACTTATTTTTATTCTCATAATTACTGGGCTATTTTTCTGGTGGAGAAGTTCTGCTAATAAAGTTATTCAATACGATCTCTATGAAGTTCGTAGAGGTTCTGTAGCTAGCACTATTGCTGTAGCCGGTTCTGTAGTTAGTGATAAAAAATTAGAACTGGGATTTTTAAGTCCCGGAGTTATTAAAGATGTAAAAGTAAAAGTTGGTGATAAAGTAGAATCTGGAGATTTACTAGCAAGTCTGGATAGCGCTTTGCTTTATCAACAATCAGCTAGTGCTAGGGCTGGTTTAGCTAGCGCCCAAGCTATGTATAATAAAGTTCTTAATTCTTTAAGAGATGTAGATAAACAAGTTTTTTACGATACTTTAGAGCAATCCAGAATAGCCCAAGATATTGCTCGCAATAATTTAGACAATGCCCTACGTTCTTCTGGTTTAGAAATTAGCAATGCTCAAACTAGTTTACAAAATGCTCAGATTGCCTATAGTAATGCCCAAGATATTTATAATGCCACACAATATACTACTCCTCAGTCTGTTCAATTAGCACAAATAGTTCTAAATAGTGCTGTTATGTCTTTATATAATGCCCAAAACAATTATAATTCTGTTATTAATCTGTATAATTTGGGGCAAGCTTCTATCTATGATGTTCAGCAAGCTTTAGCTACCTTAAACAGTATGGACACAGCGCATAAAAGTGCTCAGGTAAATTATAATTCTGCTTTGCAACAAGTGTCTGTCGGCAAGATTAATGCTAAGGCCAGTCTAGATGGAGCCAGGGCAGCTTTAATGATGGCAGAAGATATTTATAATACAGTTATGGTTTCTACTGATATTAAAATTAATAATATGCGAGATGCGTATATAGCAACTCAGTCTGCCTACAATTTAGCTGTATCAAGGCATAATCAATCATTGGCATCGCCACATACATCAGATATTAATTCTGCATTAGCGCAAGTTAATATGGCTAGAGCTAGCTTAGGAATTATCCAAGCGCAGATATCTAAAGCTAGTTTGTATGCTCCAATTAGTGGCACAATTACTGCCGTTAATATAAAAGCAGGGGAATTATCAGGAGGTTTTAGTGCTATTACACTAGAAACAGCTGGCAATTTATTAATAGAAGCTAATATTTCAGAAGTTGATATTAACGAAATAGAAGTTGATCAAAGTGTAAAAATTAAATTTGATGCTTTTACGAATAATGCAGAAATTAAAGGCAAGGTTGTTAGCATAGATCCATCTGCCACAATTATTTTAGGCACAATTAATTATAAGGTTACTATTCTACCAGAAGATAATTATATGGATCTGCGTCCATCTATGACAGCAGATTTAGAAATTTTGACTAACCAAAAAGAAGAAGTTTTGTTTGCACCCAGAAGATCACTATCTCGTCAAAACGATAGTTATGTAGCAGAAATTTTAACAGCCGATGGGCCAAAAGAAGTAACTATTACAGTTGGATTAATTGGTGATAATGAAATAGAAATTATTTCTGGATTAAATTTGGGCGATCAGATTATTTTAGGAGAGCTATAAACCAATGAATCAATTCCAAATTCAATTACGAGGCTTATCTAAAAAATATGGCCAGGGAGCTTATGAAATGTTAGCTTTGGCTGATTTTGACCTAGATATTAAAACAGGAGATTTTATTGCTGTGATGGGTCCATCTGGATCTGGTAAGTCTACTCTTATGCATATTTTAGGATTGTTAGATAGACCAACTTCTGGAAAGTATGTTTTAGAAAATAAATTGGTTAATGATTTAACCGAAAATCAATTAGCCAGCTTGCGTAATCAAAAAATGGGATTTGTTTTTCAATCTTTTAATTTATTGCCCAGAACTTCGGCCCTAGATAATGTGCAACTACCATTGTTGTATAGAAATATATCTAGCAAACAAAGGCGAGATATAGCTATGAATGCTCTAAATCAAGTTGGGTTAGCCAATAGAGCTAATAATTCCCCATCTCAATTATCTGGAGGTGAACAACAAAGAGTAGCTATTGCTCGCGCTTTGGCCACTAATCCACAAATTATTTTTGCTGATGAACCAACCGGTAATTTGGATACAAAAAATAGTATAGAGATTATGAATATCTTAACTAATCTTAATAAAAGTGGTAAAACAATTGTTTTAGTTACTCATGAAAAAGATATCGCAAATTTTGCCAAACGAACCATTAAACTTCGTGATGGCAAATTGGAAAGTGATACGTATAATCATCAAATCAATACAGTATGAGTTATCTAATAAATTTAAAAATGGCTTTAACAGCTTTATGGATTAATAAAGTTCGTTCACTTCTAACTTTATTAGGTATAGTTATCGGTATCTCTTCTGTGGTGATTGTGGTAGCTTCTGGCGAAGGTGTGCAAAAATTTATTCTAGATGAAATACAAGGTTTCGGGACTAATGTTATGAGCATTACTCCAGGTGGTTCGGACGGGGAAACATCTGGTCCGCCAGCCGCAGTTATGGGAGTAACTATTACAACTTTAACTCTAGAAGATGCTTATGCTATCAATAACACTCGTAATGTGCCAGACATTGTAGATGTTGGTGCTTTTTCTCCACCTAGTCAGGCAGTTATAAAGGGATTAGAGGATGGTGTGTTTACAACTATTAATGGAGTAACTCCAAATTATTTTGAAATATCAAATATAGATTTTGCATCTGGCAGTTCTTTTGATGAAAATGATGTTAGAACTATGGCGAAAGTTATAGTGTTGGGGAATAGTCTAGCAGAAGAAGTTTTTGGATTAAGTGATGCTATTGGTAAAAAGGTTAAGATTAAAAATTATCGTTACAAAGTAGTCGGGGTATTAGAAGAGGGTGGTGGATTTACTTTTGGAATAGATACCGGCAAATGGGCTTACGTGCCTGTGACTACAGCTCAGAAACTAATTGTAGGAGTAGACTATTTAATGGAGTTAATTGTAAAAGTTACAGACGAAAGCAGAGTAGAAGCAGCTAAGTTAGATATTCAAAATCTTTTACGAGATAGGCATGATATTACAGATTCTGCTAATGATGATTTTACTATTAGAACAATTAAAGATGCTCTAGAGATGATCAAATTGGTTACTGGCGCCTTAACCTTGTTTTTGGCAGCCATAGCTGGCATATCTTTATTGGTTGGAGGTATTGGTATTATGAATATTATGTTAGTTTCGGTAACCGAAAGAACCAGAGAGATTGGTTTACGTAAAGCTTTAGGAGCCAAAAGACGCGATATATTATGGCAATTTTTATTAGAATCGGTTCTTTTAACTGGTATAGGTGGATTTATTGGTTTTGTTATCGGTATTAGCGGAGCTTTAGGTGTAGCCGTAATTGGTGGTTGGGCATTTCATATTAGTTTTTTAGCCATTGCCCTACCTTTAATAATGACAATATTATTTGGAGTTGTTTTCGGAATGTATCCAGCCATCAGGGCATCTAGACTAGACCCTATAATAGCTTTGCGTTACGAATAATAACTAATCTTTACTTTTAATTACCCTCGCGATAATATATGTGCGTAACTTTTTACTTATGAATTTAAATAATATTTTAATTATAGCCCAAGTTATTTTAGCAGTTCTTTTAGTTGTTAGTATCTTGGTGCAATCTAAGGGAGCTTCTTTAGGAGAAGCTTTTGGTGGTAGCAGTTCTTTTTATGGAACTAGACGAGGCGGAGAAAAAACTATGTTTACCATTACTGTAGTTTTAGCAACTTTGTTTGTTTTGGTGGCTTTAGCATCCTTATTTATTTAATTACTTTATAAAAAAGCCATATTTAAATTAATGGATATTTTTGGATAAATTTG
>SDBS01004256.1_pt1 | contig 14024 bp, 18 predicted proteins | sample 2277091 | NCBI WGS metagenome assembly SDBS01 (sample SAMN10404972, study PRJNA504765) | marine sediment metagenome | isolation source: marine sediment core GS10_PC15, 163 cmbsf | place: Arctic Ocean: Southern Knipovich Ridge | collected 2010
CCAGGGTATGCTGGAGCATTACTTCTCCTGGGCACCCAAGCATGATGAGTTCACTCCGAAGCTGATCGAGATCGAGTTCGAAGTACCAATCGTCGATCCTCTTGGCAAACCAATGACAATTACTACCGGTTACGCTTCAGATGAACGGGGCGTTCATGTAATTGATGGTGACGAGGTTGTCTACCAGGGTCGACTCGACGGGATCGTAGAAGATCCCACAGGGCGCTATTGGATTTTTGAACACAAGACAACTGGTCAGATGGGTAGAGTCGATTGGCTGGAGGTCGATACTCAAGTGGGTAGCTACGCATGGGCGATTCAGAAGCAGCTTGGCATAAGCGTTGCTGGCATCATCTACAGTCAGGCATTGAAGTCAGCTCCTTCGCCACCTACTATGTTGGTATCACCCCGAGAGGGGCGTAACTTCTCTGTCAACAAGCAACAGCGAACCACCTATGAGTTGTACCTGGCAGCACTGGAGAAGCATGGTGAGCCTGTCGAACGCTATGGAGAGTTCCTACAGTTCTTGCAGGAGAAGGAGAATCCGTTCTTCAGACGTATTCAGATACATCGCAATCAGGCATCGCTGGAGTTTGTTGGTCGTAATATCTACATGGAGGCATCAGAGATGTTAGGTGAGCCACACATCTACCCGAGCCCATCCTACTTCAACTGCAACGGATGTAGGTTCCGCGAGCCTTGCATAGCTCAACAGAATGGATACGACCACGAATTCATTCTGAGTGAATTGTTTGTCGATAGAAAGGAGGCACAGAAACAACTGTCGGAGATTGAGAATACCATAACACAACCAGTACCAGAGCAGGCTAAATGACAGACGTATTAACAGAAAAAACACTCGGTGGGTTGGAAGTAACAACCGTTGCTGAGTCACCCGAATACATCAATATGATTGTGTACGGGAACCCTGGAGCTGGTAAGACAGTTCTAGCGGGCTCAGCAGATGTGGTACCTGAACTCCGTCCTGTCCTCTTCTTAGATGTTGAGGGTGGAACGCTTTCAATCCGCGATCGGTATCCTGATGTTGAGGTTGTCAGGCTCCAGTCTTGGGCTGACATGCAACGAGTATACGATGGTCTCTACAAGGGAGAGCATGATTACCAAACGGTGGTTCTGGACTCTCTGACAGAGATGCAGAAGTTCTCAATGTACAACATCATGAGAGATGTTCTTAAGGAGCATCCTGATCGCGATCCAGAAGTGCCATCTATCAGAGAGTGGGGAAAGAACATCGAACAGATCCGGAAACTCGTCAGAGCCTTCCGCGACCTGCCGATGAACTCAATCTTCACGGCACTAGCTGCCACTGATAAGGACAACAAGACAGGACAGGTTATCACTCGACCAAGTTTGAGTGGTAAGCTTGCAATGGAGGTCGGAGGTTTCGTCGATATCATGTTGTACATGAACACGAAAGTAATCGACGGCGAGATCCTTCGACTAGTACAGAGTGTAGGTACAGATAGTGTGGTCGCTAAGGACCGATCAGACAACCTACCACCCGTAGTAGAAAACCCAGACATGCAGACATTGTATGATCATGTCTTCAAGACAGGAGAGAAAGAATGAGAGTAGACCTTTCTGAGACTGATAGTTTTGATCTGATCCCTGAGGGTCGGTATCAGGCTAAGGTAACTGATGGTGAGATTCGGGAGACTGGCCCTAACGGCAAGCACCCGGGTGCCGAGTACGTTAACTGGGAGTTCACCATCCAGGAGGGCGATCAAGAAGGACGCAAGCAGTGGACGAATACTCCATTCAGTCATGGCACGCATGAGTGTGATGAGTGGACGGGTAACGCGCTGATTGGTCTTAGGAATCTTCTTGCAGCCACTGAGAAGTGGACAGCTGAGGAGCTGACTGCCGACGAGTTTGACTGGGAAATTGACGACATCCTTGGTTCTGATGTTACCATCATCGTGAACAAGAGCGAATACCAGGGAGAAGAAGTCAACAACGTCAAGAGAGTCAAGGCTGCCTACGACGGAGAAGAGGCAAGCTCGCTGCTATCCTAGCAGCTTAAGTTCGGATAGGGGTTCCTGGACTCCCCCTTGTAGGTCCCCACCGACCTACGCCCCCCACTGTCTGGGAACCCCTTCCGATTACTTTTGTATGATCTCATCTGAAATAGACAAAAGAAGAGAGACCTTCTTCAAGCTGATCTTTGGCAACAACGCCGGGTATCTGGCTATCTCCCACAGGTCGGCGAATCAACTCTTCGAAAACTTCTTTGAATACCCCACCGAGCTCCCTGAAGCTCTAGAACATATCAACAATTATTTCATGGAGTATGATACGTACTTTTGTCCACATCTGTTCGACAAGAAACGGAGGAAGAAAGAAAATGTCTCAGTCGCCCCCAACCTCTGGAGTGATCTGGATACCTTCTCACCAGATGGTCTTCTTGTTCAACCTTCTGTCGTACTTGAATCCTCCCCTGACCGATTCCAATGTCTCTGGGTTCTTGACAAGCCGGTCGATCCAACATTGGCAGAGGACTTCTCAAGGCGAATTGCATATCGGCATGCTGAAGGAGGAGTTGACAAGAGTGGCTGGGATCTTACCCAGCTTCTCCGGATCCCCTACACACAGAACCACAAGTACAGTCCAGCACCGACCGTTACCATCACAGAAGCAAACAAGAAGACATATCGACTAACTGACTTTACAGACTACCCACAGGCCGAGGGTTACGAACATCTGGAGATACCCTTCCCAGATGTCACACATCTGAACCATGAGATCATTCTGAAGGAGAACCAGAAAGAGATCCATCCTAGATTCTGGACACTGTACTATGAGCAGCCAGAGGAAGATTGGTCTAAGGCTCTGTGGCAACTAGAGCTACTTCTTTTTGAGTCAGGGCTGGGCCGTGAAGAAGTGTTTGTAATTGCTAGGGAGTCTGCCTGTAACAAGTACAAGCGTGACGAACGTCCCGAGCAGCTTCTGTGGAAGGAAGTTTGTAAGGCAGAGGCGCATACACAGAATCTGACAGCTGAGCTAATGGGTATGTCGGATAACCAGGTTGAGATGGCTGTGCTACTAACGGAGGAGGAGCGGAAGTGGGTAAGGAACAATCCTTCTATCATCGAGGACTATATGTCTTGGGCGGGTACGCTAGGCGACGCAGCAGCTTCCTACCATCAGGTTGGGGCCTTCTGTATCTTGAGCAGCCTGCTCTCGGGGACCATCCGCTTGCCGACTTCGTACGGACTAGTCATTCCCAATCTTTGGTTTCTCATTCTTGCCGATACGACGTTGACTCGAAAGACAACAGCGATGGATATCGCAATAGATATTGTCCTCGAGATAGATCTTGACTCCATACTAGCAACTGACGGATCAATCGAAGGATTGTTTCAATCGTTGAGTACAAGACCGGGGCGACCAAGCATCTTCCTCAGGGACGAATTCTCTGGACTACTGGAGATGATGACAAAGAAGGACTACTATGCTGGGATGGCAGAAACACTCACTAAGCTTTACGACGGGAAATATCAAAAGCGTGTCCTTAGGCGTGAGATCATTGAGGTTCGGGATCCTGTACTCATTATCTTTGCTGGAGGGATTAAAACTAGAATCATGGAACTTCTACGTTACGAACATGTCGCCTCTGGGTTCATTCCACGGTTCGTGTTTGTGTCTGCGGAGAGTGACATTACTAAACTCAAGCCGTTGGGGCCTCCAACGGATCAATCTCTCGGTCGACGCGAAGAACTAGTCACACGGTTTAGAACTCTGTACGAACGATACAACAAGCTTCAGGAGATGACCATCGAGGGTCGTCAGATACAGCAACAGATGAGATGGGATGCTCAGCTGACCGACGAGGCTTGGCTTAGGTACAACCAACTAGAAGCAGACATGGTAGCGAAAGGACTTGAAACCGATCAGAGAGACATCCTTACTCCGACCTTTGATCGGTTAGCTAAGTCTGGTCTTAAGATGGCAACACTATTATCTGCAGCAAGGACTACGACAGGTGACGTGGTTGTTGAACTGAACGACATCATCAGAGCGTTCTATTACATCGAGCAGTGGGGGGTACATACACTAGAACTAATTGTCAACATTGGGAAGACAGCAACAGAAAGACAACTGGAACGAATCTACACATCCATACTACGTAAGCCAGGAGTGAGTCGCTCGGTACTAATGCAGAACCATCATCTGTCATCAAGAGATGCCAGCCTGGTGTTCGAGACACTAGAACAGAGAGGACTGATCAAGGAGGACAAACGCGGTAGAGGCAAGTTCTATACCGCCACAGACGCAAGGATCAAAGTATGAACGCATTAGTACTCCTAAGTGGAGGACTGGATAGTACCGTAGCTTTGGGTGAGGCTTACAAGATGCATAGTGGAGCTGTAGGAGCAATCAGCTTTCTATACGGACAGAAGCATCCCACAGAGATCAACGCTGCTATCACAGTGTCTGATTACTATGGGATCAAACATCAGGTCATAGAACTGCCTGCAGTGTTCAGTGGAACAGGATCGGTTCTAATTGACGACAACGAATTAGAGATGCCACAGGCATCATACGAGGAGCTATCAGATGAGTTCGGTGTATCGCCAACTTACGTACCCTACCGTAACGGAAACTTCCTTAGTATGGCGACAGCGGTGGCACTTGTTGAAGGAGCTGACGAAGTTTGGGCGGGCATGCATGCAGAGGATGCCCACAACTGGGCATACCCTGACTGTACACCTGAGTTTCTTGGAGCAATGGCAAACGCAATCTACGTCGGAAGCTATCATCAGGTTCGACTCATAACTCCACATATGTGGCGAACGAAGGCAGACGTAGTGCAGGCTGGCTTGGACATCAAGGCGCCCTTCGAGTTGACCTGGTCATGCTACGAAGGTAGGAATCGAGCCTGCGGTACTTGTCCTACGTGTGTCGGTCGCATTCAGGCGTTCGCCAGAGTAGGTGTCAAGGATCCGGTTAAGTACGAGATTGAGATTGACTGGGAGTCAGTAGCGACATGATTACAATCAGTAAGATGTACTCATTCGACGCAGCGCACCAACTGTGGAACCCCGATCTTTCGGGGATGGAGAACATAGAAGTATTTGGTAAGTGTGCCCGTTCGCATGGGCACACTTATACTCTGGATGTAACCATCGAGGGTCCAGTAGATCCAGAGACTGGTATGATACTGAACTACTTCGATCTGGATAAGATCGTTAAGCCAATTGTAGACGGACAACTTGATCATCAGGATCTTAACCAGGTGTTTCAGGGCAATCTAACTACGGCAGAGAGAATGGTAGACATCCTATCGAGCTGGATCGACGAAGCTCTGTTCGATAAGTACGGAGAGGTTGACTTCTACCTAGTAATGGTAACTCTGAGCGAGACACCTAAGACAACGGCATCATGGACAAGATAACCTGTCCGCGCTGTAGACGTGAGGTCAAAGACAGTCCACAGGGACGTAAGGCACATGGACGGTCATGTGTTAAGATCCCACAGACGCTACCACCAGGTTGGGGTGTGAAGGCAAAATGAGAGTAGCTGAAATATATGATTCCATTCAAGGAGAAGGACCGCATGTCGGTCAGCCTACTACTTTCGTTAGGTTTGGTGGATGTAACCTTCGTTGTCCTGGGTGGGGAAGTGGTGTACTACCCGACGGAACGGAGGTACAAGGTTGCGATACCATCTTTGCCGTGTACCCAGAGTACCGCGACCAATGGGAATCGCTAACGGTTGACGATATCCTTCATGATTGTAACACAGACAATATCACCTTCACGGGCGGTGAACCATTCATCCAACGTAGTAAGGAACTAGAAGAGCTGTTCTGGTTTCTGTTTAAGAATGGACATACAGTTGACATCTTTACTAACGGAAGTCAACGCTTTCCTGAGTGGGTAGCTATGGATGCAGTTACTTTGATTGTCGATTACAAGCTGCCAGGCAGTGGTGAGTATGGTGCCTACAATCATGACAACACACGTCTGTTCGGGCCTAACACTCAACATCTAGCATTAGGAACAAGTCGTCCTGAGAAGCATGCCATCAAGTTTGTCTGCAAAGATAGCCACGACTTCACCGTAGCTGTCGAGGACATCGATGCATATGATCTAGCTATCGACACTCAGGTGTACTTTGGCGTAGTCTGGGATGTTGAGTTCACTGCAGCAGACCTAGCACCTCTGATCATGGAGCATGCACCGTACGCAAAGCTCAACATCCAGACACATAACTTGATATGGCCAGTACACGAAAGGCGGCGGTAGTGGACGAAGGTAGAGCAGAGTTTCTTGCACGTGATCTGTTCGCAGAGATCATGGGTGACGAGTGGCAGCCAGGAGAGAACGTACATCAACGACATACAGCAGTTAGATATGTCAACTCTTTGATAGAGATCCTAAAGAAGGATAACGGATTCAAGTTCACTACCTTCCCTAACACCAAGGAAGCGTCAGAGATGGTTACTGTGGGACCTGTGTTCTTCAGTAGTGTCTGTGCACATCATGTCTTGCCGTTCTTTGGTAATGCTTGGGTGGCTTATGTACCAGATAAGAAGATAGCAGGACTTAGTAAGCTAACCCGTACCGTCCAGTGGATGAGTAAAGGTCTGTGGACACAAGAAGACTTGTCATATGAGATTGCCAACTTCCTTCAAGAGAACCTAGACCCTATTGGTGTGGCTGTCTTGATGGAGGCAGAGCATCTGTGCATGACCATCAGAGGTGCTAAGTCACCAGGAACCATTACTTCCACCTCCGAGATGGTAGGATGCTTTCTGGATCCGAAGAAGCAAGCACGAATGGAGTTCTATAACAATGTCAGACGATGAACCAGGTTTCAAGGACATGACGTTGGCAGACATTGCCATCCAATGTATTGAGGACAGTAAAGAGTGGTTCCCTGATCACTCACAGGACATGGGATACCTAACGATCTGTCTTGCGGGGGAGACTGGGGAGTTTGCTAACCTGATCAAGAAGGGTATGAGGGGTGACTACAACTTTGAAGATCAGAACTATGTGTATGCACTTGCTATGGAGCTCGCTGATGTGTTCATCTACCTGATGAACATAGTTGGTGTAATGGATATTGACATGGAGAGCCTGTACCAGATCAAGAGGGAGATCAATCGTGCCAGATTTGGTAACGACGGAGATGTTGGAAAAACTGAACTTGGAGTTCTTTGAACTATGCGAACAAAGACACAACATGGGAGCAGACGAATACGGACCACTGAACTTTCTGAATGTAGACCTACCAACGTTCATCTACGAAGAGTTAGCAGACATGTCGAACTATGCCCGGTTCCTATTTATCAGAGTCCGTCTACTAGAGGAGGTAGCAAATGAACGTGGCATTGATCTGTCCGCCGCATTTGCTGGAGAAGTACATAGTGACGAAGTACCACCTGGTGCTGCCACATTTGTTCCGCAGTCGGAAATATCTGGATTTCTACCAGAGTCTGAGTGATGACAACTTCATCATCTTGGACAACGGAGCTGCAGAGGGACTAGAGTACGGTGCCAAGCATCTGCTGACACTAGCAGAACAGGTTGGTGCTTCTGAAGTTGTCATCCCTGATACCATTAAGGATGGTAACGACACTCTAGCTAAGGCACAATACTTTGCCCGATATGCTAAGCCGGAACATCAATACATGTTTGTGCTTCAGGGCAATACTGTGGACGAAGTTATGTGGTGTTTGAAGGCATTGGATCATGGTAACATGTTCTCTTATGTCACTACGATTGGGATCCCAAGGCACTTCCACGACATAGGCAAGAACTTCAGAGTCCAACTTACTGAGTACATGATTGAGGAGCACTACAACGACAAGTTCTACATTCACTTCCTGGGATCTAGTCCTTGGATGAGAGAGGTTGTCATACTAGCAGAGCTGACTCAGGGACTTGAAAACTTCCGCGGCATTGACACTAGCATGCCAATCTACATGGGACTAGAAGGATTCAGGATAACAGATCAGTTCCCTTGGCAATCCAGACCTAAGAACTACTTCACTCGTAGTGACGACAACGAATTCCTTATTGAAAACAACATTATGGTCTATCTAGATTGGGCACTCTATGAAGCGACATCATCCATTAGCTAACTGCGAGGAGTGTCCTCTCTTCGAACGAGACACATTCTGCCCGTCTAGTGGTCCTGAGAAGGCTGACCTAGTACTGGTAGGAGAAGCACCTGGGCGTAACGAGGTAAGACAGCAGATGCCGTTCATTGGAGCGAGTGGGCAGCTCTTGAACATGATCCTGGAGAACTACGACTATGACCGAGAAGACGTCTTCATCACCAACACAGTCCTCTGCCAGCCTGAAGATAACGCGAACCCTTCGAAGGCTGCGGTCAAAGCTTGCTCGGAACGTCTACAGGGGGAGATACGATCTCGGACCCCTCAAACGATCATGGCTCTCGGTAACTTTGCCTCACGGAGCATACTTAGCACTCAGCAAGGAATCACAACCCTTCGAGCCGGGCCTCCAAAAGTCTCACCTGATTACCCTGACATCAAGATTATACCTACCTTCCACCCTGCAGCATCCCTATACAATCCAGGTGTCTTTCCAGACATCATCACTGATTTTCAAAAGATAAGTCGACCTAATGTCAAGTCAAATTGGAGTCCACCGGACATCATTGTTATTGATAGTGGAGATGACTTTAGACGGAACCAAGATCTGTTCAGAGGATTCGATCGACCTATTTCTGTCGACATTGAAGTCGGAATTGACAAAGACATCGATGTCGTCCACCCTGAGCAGTACGATCTACTCTGCGTCGGAGTTGGCTATGAGAGAGGGAAGGTATTTGTCATTGGTGAGAATGGCCTCCGACTACAAATTGTTCGCAATGCACTGTCCCGTCTCATTACCGAAAACCGGCTGATAGCACACAATGGGAAGTTTGACACCCAGGGGCTGTGGGGAATAGCTCCTCATGCCCGCGTTTGGTTCGATACTATGCTTGCATCATACTGTCTAGATGAGCGGAGAGGCATACACAGTCTGGAGTACAACGCTCTGGAACGATTAGGCGCTCCGAGTTGGAAGCATGAAATCGCACACTACCTAGGTGATGGTAAGAACTACGCAGCTATATCTCGTCCAGTGCTCTACCGCTACAATGCCTTCGATGCACACAACACATACTTGCTTTGGGAACTGTTTGAGGAGGAACTAGATGTTGAACTGCGAATGCTACACGACCACCTTGTCGAGGCTGGTAACATGCTCGCTCATGTCGAACATAATGGTGTTGCAGTCGACGTGGAGTATCTGTCCCAACTCGAAGAAGAGTATACCATACTGCTGGACATTCTCCGATACGAACTTCGACAGAAAGCTCTAGACGATGACTACAACCCGAACTCGTGGCAGCAAGTCACTAGGGTACTGAAAGATGTCTATGGTCGCAAGGTAAAGGACACACAACAGGATACACTAAGAACTGTACAAGAGATAGCAGCACGACGTGGTGATATGGAACTCTATGACTTCCTGGCACTACATTTGGAGTTCAAGAAGGAGGCAAAGTCATATGGGACGTATGTCAAAGGCACACGGAAAAGACTATACGAAGGAAGAGTTCACTCAACTTACATGCTACATGGTACCGTTAATGGACGGCTCGCTAGTCGCAACCCTAATCTTCAGAACGTCACACGAGGCTCTCGCCTCCGAAGACTTTTCACAACTAGATCTGATACGACAGTACTTGGACAAGGAGATTACCGGCAAGCTGAGCTTCGAGTCGTTTGCGCTTTGGCTAGGGACTCTTACCTCAAGTCTATCCTCGATGACGATAACCGAAACATCTTTGAAGAGGTTGGCCGCGAGTTCTACGGCCCAGCCTTTACACGAGCAGACAAAGAGCAGTACATTCGTACAAAGGCTATTGTCCACGGACTGAACTACGGACGAGAAGCCTACTCCATAGCTGCAGAGTTTGGTATGTCACACACAGAGGCAGAGACATACATTCAAACCTTCTTTGATCTAATCCCAGGGGTGGTAGCTTGGCGAGAGGATGTTAAGCAGCAAGTACATAGTGGAGAGGATCTGATCTCACCGTTTGGTAACCATAGAAGGTTCTGGCTCATAACCAAAGAGAGTAGGAATTCAATTGAGAAAGAGGCCCTCGCGTTTTACCCACAGAACATCGTATCGAACCTTCTCTTACGCGCTGGCATCAGAATGGCAAGGGAAGGCATGCAGGACATGCTTCGTATACCAGTTCACGACTCATGGCTTTTTGAATGCGAGAAGGATATCAAAGACGATGTTGCTGAACACGTCTCCAGAGTAATGGAGGAGACAGCAGTAGAGTACTTTACCGACTACGTCAAGTTCCCTGTGGACTTAGATTTTGGACAAAGCTGGGGTGATATAGCATGAGTGACGACAAGCCAGAGCCGATGTACAGATTCCTAACCGCTGAAGAGGGCGGACCTGACGTGTGGTTCCCTAACGCAGACAAAATGACAATTAGAACAGCAACAGAAGAAGAACTGGATGAGTTAGCACAGCTACTCATCCAGCAACTAGATAGGGTGATAGAAATGGCAGACAAACCACATGGTGATGAACCACCATACGTTTATGAAGATCAGCCGGAGTCTAAGCCGGGTTACAAGCCACCCTCTCAGGAGGACTTAGGGTTGCGATACAAGGATAAGCCGACAGGAGTATTCACATCACACGAGGACGACCGTCTACAGTTGGCGATACAAGGACAAGCCGTAATGGATATCAGTACACCCGCACCCCTACGGGATGGCAGCTATCGCATCGTCTTGTCGTCGAAAGAGAACTGGGTATTGAAATCGGCTCTAATGAGCGGGTTAGATTCGTCGATGGAGATCGCACTAATCTTAGCCCCGAGAATCTAGTAGTATACGAAGTGAGAGAGAAGACGAACGCACGCCGAATAGCCGAACTGGAGGCTAAGAGGGACGACATAGATGCTGAGATCGAGATGCTGAGCGAGCTTGATCCTTAAGCTATGCCATGCTGAGACTCGCATTAGACTTAGATGCCAACGATCTGCGAGTAACTACGTGCGCAGATAAGAGACTCTCATTATACTTAAGGGAGACACCATGAGAGACACCAATGAAAATTAAGGTACTGGCACTAGACCCTGGTGTCACTACTGGGTTTGCCACGCTTGATGCTTCTGACGCCGTCATCGCGGACCAGGTGAAGTGTGACCACAGGGCCTTCTATGACTTCCTCGTGGGCTACAATCCAGATGCTATTGTCTTCGAAAGGTTTACATACCAGAGACGAGATAAGGTTGTACTGTGGCCTGTTGAGGTTATAGGAATCATCCGTCTGTTCGGTGAGCAGTTTGAGATCCCAATGTTTGCACAGACACCTGCTCAGGCAAAGAACTTTATGACAGATGACAAGCTGAAGAAGATGGGTGTGTACAGGACCGGCTTAGTGCATGGCATGGATGCTATACGACACTTAATGTACTACCTAGTGGTAACGAAAGGAGAACGACAATGGTTGGAGAACCTGCGACCAGAGGGTCAGATCAACCCCCCTCCGCCGACGAAATAGGCAATCATCATTGGCCGACGATATCAAACTACTTCCAGGAACATGGGAATAACTTCATGGAGCATCATTCTCATCCTGGTATGGACAAGTCAATGCTGAGACTAGTACACGAGAGAAGTGCTGGTGTGCTAGGTGATCGACATGCAAAGACAGCACAGTTCCATATGGCTATGGAGATGTATGGCTGTAGGTCAAACCCATGATTGATATTCATGGTGTCAGCTGGAACCATGACGAGCTAACGGACTTCCTTAATGCTATTCCCTACGGAACGGTTGTCGAGTTTCGTGGGAGTACATTCTATGAGCTTCGCGGCTTTCCTATGGATGGGTGGCCTCATCTTGAGCTGTCCTTTGTAGCTAGCATCTTCCTTGGTGCGACGGACTAACGAATTGCCCCTCACTGGCAGGGCGACCTTACAAGAAGGATACCAGTGAGGGGCAAACTTTTACGGACGGTAATACCACCGCTTAATTCGTTCCCATACAGTACGTAGGAAGTTAAGCAGTCTTGTCGCCGACTCCTGCAGCCGCTGTCTCTAGACCGTTCCAATCTGGACGCCAGAACGCCATGTATGACGCATACTGTGCTCCAAATGTAAATACCATCCCTCCAATGAGTGGCATCCAGAACATATCTAGACTACTGAAGACAAGAGCGTCCCAACCAAGGCTCATTCCAGTCGCGAAGAACGAGGCAAGTAACGCCATGACAACAGCCACGGCTGACTTAAACCAGCCTGGCCATACAAAGCCAAGGTTCTTCAGGAATGAGATCAACAGTGGAGCAGCTGCTGCAAAGAGACCTGCCCAAAAGATGAAGTCAAAGTTCAGTTCCATTATTCACCTCCTCTCGTTACTTCCAAAGGTGAGCGTAGTAGTCCGTCATGAAGCGAGCCTTTTCAGCATCAGTACGGTTGGCACGATCATCAACCCAATATGCCTCAAAGCCGGCACGATCGGTGGACTCAAACATACCAGCATCGAATGCCAGCATGATGTTCTCGTCGGTCCACAGATCGAACTCATCTGTCTTCAATTGTTCATAACTCATCTCGTCTCCTCCGATTGAATCTCTAAACCGAATCATTGTCTCACGAGCTGATGGATCCTGTCCGCTACGTAGATCAATTTTGCGTCTGGTGTGCTGAGCATGACCTATTGCACGATGAGCACTCCAACCGTAAAGGTTATGAAGCACAGTAGCAGCCGTGGTAATCATCGACCATACTTCTTCGTCGATCCATGTTCCTACACCATCGAGGATGACCTCGGTGTTCCAGTACGACTTGTTGCCTGCCCATCTCGGGACATCATCTGGTCCGGTAGCTAGTCGATCGTTCGGTGTATCAGCAAGACAAAGAGCGTGAACAGCTTGCTGGCCGTAGCCGCTTGTGATCGGTCCAGGCCAAGCATTAGCAATCACAATGGTAGGTACACCACCACCTGATTGATAGAGTCGATTAGATCCAGCATGCTGAAGTCCAGCATACATGTTTGCCTTCGATCGGTTAGGTGTGTACGCTGAGGTAGCAGTATGATGCCACATCGACGCTGTAGGGTCTTCCCCTGCCCTCCATACGTATGGCCTGCTTCTGATGATGTGAGGCTTCTCCCAGCCGTCCATCACCTCGACGTTGATTCCCTCATCTCTAAATAGATCGGGTAGAGCTAATGTTTTGGTCGCCATTATCCTCCTCTTTTTTCGATTAGTGACACGACCACTATTTTCAGATCGTGTAACTCCTTTTTAACTGCACCGAACTCATCCTTCATCTCGACCACATCATCCGAGAGACCATTCATAACTTTGATCTCAAGTTGGCGTACCCGATATGCTACGGTACCCCCTATGGGTACCAGGATGGCAAGCAAAGCAATGACTGCCATAACGAGTTGTGCAGTTGTCAAAATGAGTTAGTCCTCTGCTCGCTTCACTTGGAACTTAACTCCCTGTTTCAGTTGCTTTGTACTGAATGTGTAGTTCTCTGCTTTATTCATATCTGCCTGTGATATTCTGAGTATACCTTTTGCATCCCCAAACTTAAGTGTGATGGCACGAAGGAGCATAAGCTGCCCTTCGAGGTTCTTCTCCATCTGATCGATCTGACTGCTATCTACTTCAACCTTCATCAGGCCGCCCTATCCTCCAGGAGCGTCATTCTATTTTGTAGACGCTCGATTTCCGTATCCTGTTTCTCGACTTGCTCCTTAAGTTTCCTAACTTCAGCGATGAGGGGAATGACCAGTCGAGAGTAGCTACCGAAATCCCACTTGTTGCCTCGCTTATACGCCAGAACAGGGAGATGCTTCCCGACTGAGGCGGCGACGGTGCCGATCTGCATCGGCCCGTCTGGGTCCTCGATGTGGTGAAATGCGATCAGGTCGAGGTCGAGGATCTTGCTGGTGTCGAGATATTCTTCGAGTGGCACTACGTCCT
>SDBS01004257.1_pt1 | contig 14024 bp, 10 predicted proteins | sample 2277091 | NCBI WGS metagenome assembly SDBS01 (sample SAMN10404972, study PRJNA504765) | marine sediment metagenome | isolation source: marine sediment core GS10_PC15, 163 cmbsf | place: Arctic Ocean: Southern Knipovich Ridge | collected 2010
ACTTGATTTGTGTTAAAAGGCTTTTATGAGATACACTTAATCAACAAAGGGAAATCGAATGTGTACCTGGACATGGGAACCGGAGTAATTTCTGTTGCCTAAGGTGGGGAAAACACTTCAATAAATGAAAGGGGTAACATGTTTGGCCTTGTTGATGGAGTTAAGGCCAAGTTCTTCTGGAAAAGAGGTGTATATGCTGAATGTAAGTATATCTATGCCAGTAAGACAAGAGATAACATTAAGGTTATTGATTTCAGTAACCATGGTTCCCTCTTAGGACTCTCCCTCAACCTCGCTTGGTAACCTCACAAGATTGTGGGGAATGATGTATAAACTCACAAAAATCAGTATATGTTTTCTTCTGTTTAGTACTTACTGCCTACTCTTGAATGCTCAACCATCTGTAGCTGACCGACAACTTATTATGTCTACCTTACGCCAGGTCAAGGAGCAGGAGATACAGGCATGGGTGGAAGGGATTCTCTGGGCACAGACGCATGATAATCGGCAAGAGCAATTTGATTCGCGCTTTGTCAGGATAGATCTCGATGTCCACTTCAGTGACAGCACGATCCAGGCAACAGTGCAGACCCAGTTCCGGAGTTTGACTGATGGCCTCACAGAGATAGTGCTCGACTTTGACGATGCCCTGACAGTGGATTCTGTCTTTGGAAATGCTATCTCTTATACCTTGGTTGGAGAAACCTTTACAGTGTCTCTCGATCAGACCTACAACACTGGTGAGGCGTTCTCGGTCTCCACAACGTATCATGGTCAGCCCAGGATCGTCGGAGGGATCAAGGGATTCCGTTTCAAGAGTCACCAGGGCGTCCCAGTAGTAGCTACACTCTGTACTCCCTTCCTCGCTCATACTTGGTGGCCCTGCGTGGATGGTCCTGCAGACAAACTCGATTCAGTCCACCTGTATATCACTATCCCGGATACTTCATACGACGGTTTTCCCCTTTACGCCGCCTCTAATGGAAAGTTGAACAATATCACATATCCGCGTAACGGATGGGTCACCTATGAGTGGCATGAGAATTACCCCATTGTCCCATACTATGTATCAGTATCTATCTCCAACTATCACATTTTCTCCCATTTCTACCACTACGACTCAGACTCCATGGAGGTGCCCTATTACGTCTTCCCAGAGCACTATGGTACAGCCCAACAGACCTTCTCTGAAACAGTGGATATGATATCCTTTTTCGCTGATCTGTTCGGAGAGTACCCTTTCATTAATGAAAAATATTCCATGGCTGAGATCGGATTCTACGGTGCCATCGAGAAGCAAACCAAGACCATCATGGGTGGTGTCAGTTCTGGATGGTACATGGTGGCCTTACATGAACTTGCGCATATGTGGTTTGCAGATATGATCAGTCCTACGAGCTGGCACCATTGCTGGATCAACGAGGGATTCGCCACGTACTGTGAGGCACTCTGGTGGGGACACAAGTACGGAATGGACGAATACCATACTTATATGGCAGATCTCAAGTACTGGGATTCTGGCACAATCTACGTGGAGGATATCTCTGATCCATTCTCAATTTTTCTCTCGATCTGTTATTACAAAGGAGCATGGGTTCTGCACATGCTTCGCCATGTTGTCGGTGACTCAACCTTCTTTAATATTATGTACACATATGCCACTGATCCTCGATTTATGTACGACAATGCAAGTACTGAAGATTTCCAGGAAGTCTGCGAGACCGTGTCAGGGATGGACCTATCCGATTTCTTTGACCAGTGGATCTATGATGAATACTATCCAAGATACGGGTACTGGTGGTCATACATCAGGGACGGGGACAAAGATTTGTATCAGATATATGTCAGGATCAGTCAGAAGCAGCGTAATAATGGGTGGCGGCCAGTATTTAATATGCCGATAGATCTCGTATTCCATCTCCCAGGTGGAGACACCACAGTGGTTGTCCAGAACAATGATACTTTCCAGTTATACCAATTCGAGTTCGACGAAATTCCCACTGGATTAGATTTCGATCCTGATGAATGGATACTCAGGTATGTGGAAATAGGAACGAAAGAAGCTAAGACACCGCAAATAAGCGAACCTGGGCATCCCTTACTCTATTGTTTGCCTAACCCGGTCTATGGACTCGCCCATATCAATTACCTACTTCCTTGTGCTGGTGAGTTCCGTGTCGATCTCTACAATGCAGTAGGCCAGCGAGTAACATGTTTAGAACAGGATAACAAGGCTGCAGGAATGTATCAGCTCTATTGGAATGCAAAAGACCTACCCTCTGGTATCTACTTCCTGCGACTTACCACTTCTAAAAGTACTATAGCACACAAGATAATTCTGCTCAGGTAGACTCCTGCCCCGTAGGAGCTTTCTCGTATGGGGTCCATCGTCCGCATTGTTTTTTGGTGTTACTTTATCCTTTAACCTTTATCCTTGTCCTTTTCGCTCTATGCTCTTCGCCTTACGCTCCACGCTGACTTCTCCCTACTCCTTACTCCCTACTGTCTTTTTCCGCGGTCTGTTATCTACTGTTTACTGATTTGTTCGTCATTCTGATTTCTGGTTTCGTTATTCCTATACTTATCTTCTATCCTTTCTACTTTATCCTTCTCCTTTTCGCTCTACGCTCTTCGCCCTACGCTATCCTCTCCCTACTATCTTTCCTTTTCGCCTTTCATCTCTCTTCACTCGTCCCTTGTCCTCCATCGTCCATCGTGTATCGGAGGTCTGCGGTCCGCCGTCCACGGTCTTCGGTTAACTATTTCTTGACATTTCCCTTATTAAGTGTTATTTTTAAACAAATTTGAGAGGAGATTATTATGAGGGCATTCCTTGTGTTATTTCTCATATTATTTTTTGCAGTATTTGGGTGGGCAGATGTATTAATCGTAGATGTACCGATTTCAGAATTCAATATTTCTGATGGCAGTATCTTTATGGAGAATGGAGTCTACTTTCATACACCAGGTGCTCCAAAGCTTCCCTGTAGGGAAGTAACAGTTGCTCTTCCACCTGGAGCAATCTTTGAGTCTGTAAGATTTTTTGGAGCAAGAAATGAATTAGGAGATTTATCCATTCCTCCTATGGAGCCAGCGTTGCCAATTTCAAACAAAGAGGAAATAGTTGCCAAGATATGGGGGGCGTATGAAGAGGTAAAGAACAAATACTATTCGTCTGACATACTGTATCCCCAGACGTATGGGTTTTTGCTTTCAAAGGGAGGTCTCAGAAAGTATACACTGGTTGATATAGTATGTTATCCTTTTGCTTACAAACCAATCTCAGAAAAACTCTTCTATACACCGGTTATCACTGTTGAAATACAGTACAGAATGCCAGGTCCTGAAACTAAAAGGGCGAAATTCTGGAAAGGTTTGATGAATGATATTACTTTTGATGAAATTGCGGAAGATGTAATTTACAACTGGAATGACGCACAGAAGTGGTACAAAACTGATAAACCCAATAGGGCAAATGGATATACGATAATAATGCCGTTTTCACTCATTAGTTCGGTTGACTCTCTGGTTACCTATAAACAAAGTCAGGGATATGATGTAAATATTGTAACGAAAGAATACATAGAACTCAATGCAGTAGGAAATGACCTTGCGCACAAGATAAGGAACTATCTGAGAGAAAATATGAGCAGTATCGAATATGTGTTAATCGTTGGACATATATCAGATATACCTATGCGTGAAGCAGTACCATTCAATGACGATCCTGATAGTCCATATAATGATCTTGATATCTCTCCAATACCGACTGACCTGTACTATGCAGAGTTGACCGATCACGATAGTCTCTCATGGAATAGTGATGGAGATGAGTACTATGGCGAAGTTTATAACGAATACTTGGATCCTGTTGGAGATGACAGTCCGGATTATCACGCTGATATTCATTTGGGAAGGATACCCATAAGCTCTCAAAGCACAATAGAAGAAATATGTGAGAAGATAATAAAGTTTGACAGCAATACTGATTTGTCCTACAAGACGGCTTCACTTCTGGCAGGTGGTATGATCCTTTATGAGAATGAGGACTACAGTGGTTATCCAAGGGTTGACGGTGCAGATGAGATGGAAAGGCTTATGGATGATGGAGTCCTTGATAGTCTAAATGCTGTCAGCCTCTATGAAAAGGTAGGGATTCATGCATGCCCATATCCCAGCACTGATTCTCTTGCCTATGTCAATATGATTTCCTATTGGAATGGAAAAGGTATTGTGTACGAATATAACCACGGATCACCCTATGGGTATGCGAGGAAAATATGGACATGGGATGATGGAGACAGTGTTCCGGAACAAACGGAGATACAATGGAGTATGATACTCTCTGTTGGTGATGTTTATCTGTTGGATAATGATTATCCTGCCACGACATTCCTCAGGTCATGTCTGAACGGGAAACCTGAGGTGGATGGACTTGGTCTTGGCCTCATACAGTACGGTTCTTCTGCTGTAATTAGTGGTTCTCGGTCTGTCTGGGTGAAGCTCTCAGACCTGTCGGGTATGCCATATGACTTTTTCTATAGACTGATGGAAGACACAGCCACAAGCAAAGGGAAGGTCGGTAATGCATTTGATCTAAGTAAAAGTGATTTTATGAGTACGACAGGTCTCTGGATTACTGCATATGTGTTTAATCTCTACGGAGACCCAGGACTGAACCAACTAGGTACGTATCTTGGTGTCGAAGAGTCTCAACAGGATACTTACATTCCTACTTTCTCGGCATATCCAAATCCTACATTTGGAGAAGTAACAATCTATCGTCACTCCTCTCTTAAGAGGAAAATTGAAGTGGATGTGTATGATATAAGTGGAAGGTTTGTAGAGCAACTCTATAATGGTTATATAGAGAAGAATGGAAAGAAGTTTAATATGGATTTACCAGCAGGTATCTACTTTCTCAGACTTAAGGACGGAAACAACACCCAGGTTAAGAAATTTATAATCGTGCGTTAATCGTCTATCGTCTTAGCGAAGCGGTCCTCCCTCGTCCATCGGTCTTCGCCTGCGGTCTGCTGTCAACGGTCTCTGGTCTCATGTCTCAGGTCTGATGTCTTATGACCTGTGCTCTTATGTAAGGAGGTTTCTATGCGGTTATTCCTTGTGTTATTTCTCATATTATTTTTTGCAGTATTTGGGTGGGCAGATGTATTAATCGTAGATGTGCCGATTTCAGAATTCAATATTTCCGATGGCACCATCTTCATGGAAAATGGAGTCTACTTTCATACACCCGGTGCTCCAAAGCTGCCCTGCAGGAAAGTAACCGTTGCTCTTCCACCTGGAGCAATCTTTGAATCTGTAAGATTTTATGGAACAAGAGAGGAATTCGGAGACATATCCATTCCTCCTATGGAACCAGCGTTACCCTTATCAAACCACACGGATGCAATCGCCAGGATCTGGGAATCGTATGAGGAGATAAAAAACAAATACTATTCATCTGACAGATTGTATCCAGAGACTTATGGGTTTTTGCTTTCAAAGGGAGGTCTCAGAAAGTATACACTGGTTGATATTGTATGTTTTCCTTTTGCTTACAAACCAATCTCAGAAGAACTCTTCTATACACCGGTTATTACTGTTGAAATACAATTCAGAATGCCAGCTCCTGAAACCAAAAGGGCAAAGTTCTGGAAGAGTTTGATGAATGATATTACTTTTGATGAAATTGCGGAAGATGTCATTTACAACTGGAAAGACGCAAAGAGATGGTATAAAACTGATCAGCCAAGAAGGGCAAATAATTATACAATAATATTACCAGCTTCACTCCATGGCTCAGTTGACTCTCTTGTTGCTTACAGGCAGAGCAAAGGCTATGATGTGAATATTATAACAACAGGATACATCGAATCAAATGTAGTAGGAGATGATCTTGCGCAAAAGATAAGAAACTATTTGCGCGAGAATATGGTTGACATCGAGTACGTATTATTGGTTGGTTTTTGGAGTGACGTACCGTGGCGTAATTTGGTACCATTCAACAATGATCCAGATAGTCCATATAATGGTGCAGACTATTCACCAATACCGAGTGACCTGTATTATGCAGAGCTCACTGATCCTGACAGCCTTTCCTGGAATAGTGATCGAGATACATACTACGGTGAAGTGTTTAATGAATATGGTCAACCTGTTGGTGAAGATGACCCTGATTATCATGCAGATGTCCACCTTGGAAGGATACCGTACAGCACCCCGAGTACCATTGAGGACATTTGCAATAAAACGATCGCCTTCGATTGTAATACAGATGTGATGTACAAGACAGCTTCACTTTTGGCAGGAGCTCTATACTATTATGCAAATGAAGATGGTTTGGGTGATCCCAGGCTCGATGGTGCCGAGTTTATGGAACAACTCATGGACGATGGAGTATTCGAAAGGTCAAATGCTGTTTACCTCTATGAGAAGGCAGGTCTGGGACCATGTACATACTCCTGTACTGATTCCCTGACGAGAACCAATATGATCTCTTATTGGCAGAGTAAAGGCATTATGTATGAGTGTCATCACGGAAATTACAATATCTATGCAAGGAAAATATGGTCATGGGACGATGGTGATGGTGTTCCAGAGAATTTTGAGATGTCCTGGCCAGCCAGTCTTCTTATGAGCGATGTTTATCAATTAGATAACGACCATCCTGCCACTACATTCCTCAGGTCATGTTTATGTGGTAAACCCGAAGTTAATACACTTGGTGCTGAGCTCTTGCATTACGGTGCATCCGCTGTTATTAGTAGCTCACGGATTTCCTGGTTGACTTATGCAGATCCAGGTGGTTTACCCTACCACTTTTATAACAGACTCATTAATGACACGACATTGAGTCACGGTATCATTGGGGATGCATATGACATTGCAAGGAACGATTTTATGGATGGGACGGGATTCTGGCTTGTTGCATACCACTATAATCTGTTTGGTGATCCTGCTTTACACCAGTATGGTGTTCAACTCGGTGTCGAAGAATCTCAGCAGGATACATATGTACCTTCTTTCTCTGCATATCCAAATCCAACATTTGGAGAAGTAACAATTCATCTTCACTCCTCAATGGGGAGGAAGATTGAAGTGGATGTGTATGATATAAGTGGAAGGTTGGTATACCACAATGGACCGGTTCAGTGGAGCGAAGGTAGTCACGTACTACAATTAAAGAACCTACAGAGTGGAATTTATTTTCTAAAGGTAAAGCTCGATAGACATTCTATTGGGGAGGAAAAACTAATAATACTCAGGTAAGGTTTCCTGTGTTTGTTCTATCAATAAGACAAATCAGGTTAATAGGACTGATTACGTAACTTTATCCTTGTCAGCATCCTCTGCCTTCTGCTCTTCTGATCTAATGTTCTGCTGTTCTGATACTCTGGTAATCTGACCTCTGTTTACCGCTTACTGCTTTGTTCGTCATTCTGATTTCTGGTTTCGTCATTTCTATACTTCTATTTTATCCTTTATCCTTTGCGTCCATCGTCTCTCGTCTTAGCGAAGCGATCCTCCCTCGTCCATCGTTCTTCGCCTGCGGTCCGCCGTCCACCGTCTTCGGTCAACTATTTCTTGACATTTTCCCTGCTTAATGTTATTTCTTAAACGAAATTGACCATTAACTATTAACTATACCTGGGAGGTATTCTTATGAGAAGAGTAATTCTATTTACAGTTATGCTGGGTCTTTTCCTTCCCCTGTGGGCACAGGAAATTCCCCTGACAAGTGATAGTTTCGCGCATTGGTATCCCCAGTGGTCGGCTGACGGGAACTGGGTTACTTATCAGAAGTTGGATGGGACAGGTTATCGTCAGATTTACAGGATCCCATCAGCAGATGGAACAGAGACACCCCTTACCAGTGACAGTTATGACCATTATGAGCCACAGTGGTCGTCTGATGGGAACTGGGTTGTTTATCATAAGTATGACGGGACAGGCTATCGTCAGATTTACAAGGTTTCATCAGGAGGCGGGATAGAGACAGGCCTGACCGGTGATAGTTATGACCATAAGTATCCCCAGTGGTCGCCTGATGGGAACTGGGTTGTCTATCAGAAATTGGATGGGACAGGTTACCCCCAGATTTACAAAATCCCATCAGGAGGTGGAGCAGAGATACTCCTGACTAGCGACAGTTATGACCATTACGAGCCTCAGTGGTCGTCTGATGGAAACTGGATTGTGTATCACAAGACAGATGCGGTAGGCTACCGTCAGATTTACAAGGTTTCATCAGCAGGTGGAACAGAGACACCCCTGACAAGTGATAGTTATCACCATTCATATCCCGAGTGGTCGCCTGATGGGAATTGGGTTGTGTATGAGAAGTCGACAAGCTACCTCCAGATTTACAAGGTTTCATCAACTGGAGGAGCAGAGACACCCCTGACAAGTGACAGTTTTGACCATCACGATCCCCAGTGGTCGTTTGATGGGAACTGGATCGTGTATTATAGGGATGATGCGTCAACCTACGACCAGATATACAAGGTCCCATCAACAGGTGGATCAGATACAGCTCTGACCAGTGATAGTTATGACCATCAGGATCCCCAGTGGTCACCTGACGGGAATTGGATTGTGTATGTGAAGTTGGATGCTACAGGCTACTCCCAAATTTATAAGGTCTCTTCTGATGCTGGCATTGAGGAAACTGAGATAGGCAATAATCAAGCAGGAACCATTAGTGTCTATCCAAATCTTCTTACTGGGAATACACCAGTCAGACTATCACTCTCAAAGAAAGGGTATGTTGAGGTTTCAGTATATGGTATAAGTGGAAGGTTAGTATACCACAATGGACCGGTTCAGTGGAGTGAGGTAAGTCACGTACTACATTTAAAAGACCTGCAAAATGGACTATATTTTCTAAAGGTAAAACTCGATGGACATTCTGTTGGGAAGGAAAAGTTAATCATATTCAGGTAAGCTAAGGTTTTTCTTGTGTCTTGTGGTTGGTGTTCTTACGTGTTGCGTGTTGCATGTTAACGTTTTTGTCATTGCGAGTAATCTTGCATAGTCACAAACGAAGCAATCTCATTATTCCAGCCTAAGGCTCAATTCCAACCGAAGGTTAAATTCCAGCAAAGCTTAATTCCAGCACGAAGTGGTCACTTCCATTCCAAAGGAATCATTTCCAGTCTCTGACTCAATTGCTATTACCGACTTTTCTCCTTGACTTATTCACTGTACTTATTTATAATGTTGTTGGACTCAAGACAAATAGCGAGGTGAAAATATGGAGTTGAAGGAAGAAATAAAGAAGGAGATAGAAAAAGTTCCTGAACAATATCTTTCAGAGATATTGAATTTTATTCGTTTTTTAGAGGCAAAAGCAATGGAAGGAGGATTTGGAACTGCAATTGCAAGTGAAACATCTCTAAGCAAAAGTTGGCTAAGACCTGAGGAGGATGAAGCTTGGAAAGATTTGTAAAAGGTGATGTTGTAGTTCTTCCTTTTCCATTTTCAGATTTAACCCATGCCAAAAAACGACCTGCTCTGGTTATTGGCGTATTAGAAGGTGATGATATAATTCTCTGCCAGATAACGAGTCAGAGAATTAAGGACAAGTATGCAGTTTCAATCGGAGATAATGATTTTGGATCTGGGATGCTTAAACAGAAGAGTAATGTTCGACCAAATCGGATATTCACTGCAGATATTAACATTATTTTATATCGAGTTGGTCATCTGAAATCTAATAAAGTTAAAGAAGTGATAGGGAGAATAATAGGAATATTACAACAATAAATTAGTTTTGTATGCTATTGAATTCCTTTTCAATTTCTTATTATAGACTCCCGAGTGCTGATAAAAAGATTGTCTTTTTAATCAGTGCAATCGTATTCTAAAATCTATGTAATCAGGCATAATGAATATTATACCAGTAGGTACTCTTATGAAAAGATCGATTTTGTTTGTATGTATTCTGGGTCTTTTCCTTCCCCTGTGGGCACAGGAAATCCCCACTGACCAGTGATAGTTATGACCATTACGATCCCCAGTGGTCTCCTGATGGGAATTGGATTGTGTATCATAAGGATGATGTAACAGGCTACTTCCAGATTTATAAGGTCTCTTCCAGTGCTGGCATTGAGGAAACTGAGATCGGCAACAATCAAACAGGAACCATTAATGTCTATCCAAATCCTACATTTGGCGAAATAACAATTCATCTTCACTCCTCAATGAGGAGGAAGATTGAAGTGGATGTGTATGATGAGAGCGGTAGGTTTGTAAGGCAGATTTACAATGGTTATGTAGAGAAAGACTCAAAGAGATTAAACATGAATTTACCAACAGGCATCTACTTCCTCAGACTAAGAGACGGGAACAACACCCAGATTAAGAAGTTCATAGTTGTGCGTTAATCGTCTATTGTCTGCATTGTTTTCTTGTGTCACTTTATCCTTTAACCTTTATCCTTGCTCTCCCCATCTTCCATCCCAGTATTCTGTGATACGAAGTATCTTGACATTTCTTATGAATTGTGGCACAATATATTATGTTTCGAAGATAAGTTTAAACGAGTAAAAAATGTTTAAGCCAAATTTCAGATACACACATAAACTAGTCCGATTGCTCGCAAAAATATCTGCAGCGAGGGAAGTTATTCTTAATTCACCCTTAGTTCCTAAGTGGGAAGTTGCCTTAAGGCGTGAGGCAATAATCCGCAGTGCCCATTCTTCTACAAGCATAGAAGGGAATAGGTTGTCTTTAGAACAGGTAAGTAAATTAGCAATGGGTAGAAAAGTTACTGCTACACGCAAAGATAAACAGGAGGTTCTAAATTATCTTGATGTGCTGAGAAAAATACACAAATTAGTTAAAGGTAGCTCTATTCACGATGAAGATATCTTAAAGATCCACCATATGGTAACGAAGGATACCCTCGACAATCCTGAGGATTGCGGTGTGTTTCGAACTCGATATGTTGTGGTTGGGAATCCGGTTACTGGAGAAATATTCTTCAGACCCCCAAAAAACGAAGATGTGTCAGGATTGGTTAAAGCCCTTGTTGAATGGATAAACTCAAAGGAAGCGAAAGAATTGGATCCAGTTTTTGAAGCAGGTATTGCCCATTATGAATTTGTTAGAATCCATCCATTTGTTGATGGCAATGGAAGGACAGCAAGGGTTCTGGCAACCTGGATACTCTATAAGAGAGGCTTTGACACCAAGCAGTTTTTCTGCCTTGATGATTATTATGATTCCGACAGACCGTCCTACTATGGAGCACTGCGGAGTGTTAATCAAAACACACTGAATCTGACCAAGTGGTTGGAATATTTCGTTGAAGGTGTAAATATAAGTGTTAATGTAGTCAAAGAAAGAATTATAAGATTGAGCAGTGAAAGATTAAGAAAAGCAAAAAGAGGTCAGATCGCTTTAACTGAAAGACAAATGCGAATTGTGGAACACATTAACCTGCACGGCAAAATAACGAATAGAGATGTTAGGAATATGTTCGAACTGTCAAATAGAGCGGCACTAGACGAAATAAACAAGCTGATAAAATTGAAAGTTTTAAGACCTAGGGGCAAAGGGAGGAATGTTTCTTATGAATTGGCATAAGACTTCACGATTAGGTTCACGATTAACTTCACGATTAGGTTTGGAACAATGTAACTATTTTTCACAGCTGTTCTCTGTCTTCCAACTTCTGAACTGATGTTCTAACAATCTGATTTCTACTTACTCCCTACTCCATACTCGTTACTTTCTTTCACAGTCGTCCTTCATCTCTCTTCCCTCGTCTATCGTCTATCGCCTGCGGTCTGCTGTCAGTGGTCTTCGGTCATTTAACCAGCATCCCATATCTCTTGTATCACAAAAACTCCTTGACATATTCGTGTTGCTTATTTATACTGTTGGCTGATTGAAGAAAGAATCTATAAGCTCAGAAGATAAATTATGAAAGACTTAATCCCTCAAGAAATCATCGAACAGAAGATTTTCATGATTCGTAGACATAGGGTAATGCTTGATAAAGATCTGGCAGTGCTTTACGGCATTACCACAGGTAACTTAAATAAGGCTGTAAGTAGAAATTTGGATCGTTTCCCTGACGATTTTATGTTCCGATTGACAAAAGAAGAGTATAATAGATTGATATTCCATTTTGGAACATCAAGTTGGGGTGGGACTCGTAAGATGCCTCGTGCTTTTACCGAGCAAGGAGTTGCTATGCTCTCCAGCGTTCTTAGAAGTAAACGTGCTGTTCAGATGAACATTGCAATTATGAGGACATTTGTTAAGCTTCGGAGAATTCTTTCAACCCATAAAGAACTCGCGAATAAATTGGCTCAGCTTGAGAGAAAAATAGAAAAGCATGATAAAGAGATCTGTGCAATTTTTGAAGCAATTCGGCAACTTATGGCTCCTCCAGAGAAAACAAAACGTAGAATTGGTTTTAAGAAGAATTAATTATGTTCTCAGACTGACTCCGAGGTATTGACTGATGTTAATTGACCAATAACGGATTACTGACTTTAATTGACTATTAACTATTAACTAATAACCATTAACTAGTGTAACCAGGAGGTATTCTTATGAGAAGAGCGATTTTGTTTGTAGGTATGTTGGGTTTTTTCCTTCCCCTGTGGGCACAGGAAATTCCGCTAACCAGTGATAGTTATACCCATTGGTATCCCCAGTGGTCGCCAGATGGGAACTGGATTGTGTATAGGAAGGATGATGCGACAGGCGACCCCCAGATTTACAAGGTTTCTTCAGCAGGAGGAACAGAGACAGCACTGACCAGCGATAGTTGTTACCATGACTATCCCCAGTGGTCGCCAGATGGGAACTGGATTGTGTATCAGAAGTGGGATGCGACAGACTACACCCAGATTTACAAGGTTTCATCCTCTGGGGGAACTGAGATAGCACTGACCAGCAATAGTCATAACCATAACTATCCCCAGTGGTCGCCAGACGGAAACTGGATTGTGTATCAGAAGTGGGATGCGACAGTCAAAATCCAGATTTACAAGGTTTCATCCTCTGGGGGAACAGAGATAGCACTGACCAGCAATAGTTATGACCATTGGTATCCCCAGTGGTCGCCAGACGGAAACTGGATTGTGTATTCCAAGTGGGATACGACAGGCAAAACCCAGATTTACAAGGTTTCATCAGCAGGAGGAGTAGAGACAGCACTGACCAGCGATGGTTATGAGTATTGGTATCCCCAGTGGTCTCAGGATGGGAACTGGATTGTGTATTACAGGGTGGATGCGACAGGCCACACCCAGATTTACAAGGTTCCGTCAGGAGGTGGAACAGAGATAGCACTGACCAGCGATGGTTATGAGTATTGGTATCCCCAGTGGTCTCAGGATGGGAACTGGATTGTGTATTCCAAGTGGGATGCGACAGGCTACCAGATTTACAAGGTTTCATCCTCTGGGGGAACTGAGATAGCACTGACCAGTGATAGTTATTGGCAGTGGGCTCCCCAGTGGTCACAGGATGGGAACTGGATTGTGTATCAGAAGATGGATGCGACAACCTACGACCAGATTTACAAGGTTTCTTCTGATGCAGGCATTGAGGAAGACATAATAAGCAACAATCAAGCAGGAACCATTAGTGTCTATCCCAATCCAACATTTGGAGAAGTAACAATCCATCTTCACTCCTCAATGAAGAGGAAGATTGAAGTAGATGTGTATGATGAGAGTGGTAGGTTTGTATACCACAATGGACCGGTTCAGTGGAGCGAAGGTAGTCACGTACTACCACTAAAGAACCTGCAAAATGGAATATACTTTCTAAAAGTAAAATTTGATGGTAATACTGTCGGGAAGGAAAAGCTAATCATACTCAGGTAGGGCTCCGCTGAGCGTGTGGTTGGTGTTCTTGCGTGTTGCGAGTTACGAGTTGCGCGTTGCATGTTACCGTTTTTGTCATTGCGAGTAATCTTGCATAGTCACAAACGAAGCAATCTAGATTTTCTAAATTAAGTCATTGGGTAATTTTGTCATTCATTTGACATTTGAGTT
>SDBS01004258.1_pt1 | contig 14021 bp, 10 predicted proteins | sample 2277091 | NCBI WGS metagenome assembly SDBS01 (sample SAMN10404972, study PRJNA504765) | marine sediment metagenome | isolation source: marine sediment core GS10_PC15, 163 cmbsf | place: Arctic Ocean: Southern Knipovich Ridge | collected 2010
GTTGCGCATGAACCAGATGGACTCGTAGTTGGCGATGGTGCCGTCTGCGGAGATGTGGCCCCATGCCGTTTCCGGGTCGTACCCCAGCATCTCGGCGAGCTGCATGCCGACCTCGAGCTCCATAGGAGTGGTCGCCGGCGAGCCCTCATAGGCACAGTTGTTGGGGTTGTAGAGAATGGTGGCCATGTACCCCAGCGCCGCGCACATCAGGACGTCCGAGTTCATATGCCCCAGGTAGCGCGGCGAGAACCACGGCTCCGAGCTCGCCTTGAGCTTGGAGGAGAGCTCCAGCAAGGTCTGCTCCGTGTGGTAGAGCGTGTCCCGGAAGGCCGGGCTGTGTTGCTCTGCGGCGGTGATGAAGGGTGGATCGTCCGGGTGGAAGTCTCTACGCCAGTGGATGTGCTCGTCGATGAGGAAGTCGAGCATCTCCTTGAAGAACCTTCTGTTCTCCGACTGCGGACCCAGGAACAGCGCGTTGACGTCGATGTCGCTCATGATGGGTTCCCTGGTGGCATTTGCACTGGTCACACTCGCGTTCGATTTCTTGCCGATCATATGCGTAAGAGGCGGCGAGTAAAACCGTAGTCTCACGAGGTGGGGGAAAGTCCGGTGGAACATACGGGGCAGTGGTGGTACACCCTCAGTGAGATTACGCAGCATCACTAGCCACCGTTGGCGCCGCACGGGAGAACGCAATGTCCAAGACCGATTTCGAGGGCTTCTGGAACGAAGAGGGCCACGCGCACGATCACGCCCCACGCTGGGCCAAGATGCGGGTCGACATGAGGCGGGCCTTCCCGAGCTACCACTCCGCCGGTGACAAAGATCCTCTCGCCGAGATGGTCGGGCACGCCATCCGCCATCTCGATGCCCTCAAACCGGGGCGGCCGGGCCCCGCATTTCTCGGCACCAACCCCGCCGATCCCGACTACAGCAAGGCCACCCAGGCCGAGCTTGCCCCTGGGGTGACCGATGTCGAGGACGTGATCTCCCAATCCGTCGACATGTTCCAGGGATTGGTGCACTGGAACCATCCGTTGACGATGCCGAACGTCATTCCGCCCGCCAACCTCGCCTCCATCATTGCCGCGATGATGACCGACATCTTCAGCCCCAATATCATCGAAGGGGAGTACTCGTGGAACGTCGAGTTCGCCGAGCTCGAGTCGGCGGCAATGGTGGCGAGGCTCATCGGGTGGGATCCTGAAGTGGCCGGCGGGCTCTACACGTTCGGTGGCTCCGGTTGCTACTTCTACGGCATGAAGTACGCCTTGACCCGTGTGCTGGGGAGGAAGTCACGGGACGAGGGCATCCGCACCGACGCCAAGCTCCTGGTCTCGCAGCAGGGTCACTACACGAAGCTGAATGCAGCCGACTGGTCGGGTCTCGGCATGAACAACATCATCGATATCGAGACCGACGTGCACACCAACGCCATGGACATGGGCCACCTCGAGGAGGTGATGGCCGACCTGAGCAGCAAGGGCATCCCGGTGGTTTCGGTGGTCTGCACGACGGGCACCACCGATACCTTCGCGATCGATGATATCGCCGCGACCAGGCGCCTTATCGAGAAATACCCGAATCCAGAAGGGTATGGCACGCCGTTTCTATACTGTGACGCGGTCATCGGCTGGGCTTGGCTGACCTTTTGTAACTACGACTTCGACGCCAACTCGCTCGGCTTCTCCGATGCAGCGCTGCCGGCCATCCGGGCCAACTACGATGCCGTCAAGGATCTCGTACACGCCGATGCCATCGGCTGCGACTTCCACAAGGTCGGCTGGTCTCCCTACAACTGCAGCCTGGTCATGATGCGTGACATGGAGGACTTCAAGAGCCTCATGGTGCGACCCGGCTCCGATTATCTGCAGGAGCGGACCAACTACAATCCCGGGCTGTACACACTCGAGGTGTCCCGAACGGGGGCCTACTCGATGGCGGGCTGGGCGACGCTGCGGTTCTTCGGGCACGAGGGCTTCCAGGCGGTTCTCGGCGGCGTTTTGGAGGTCAAGGAGTATCTGCGCGGGCTCCTGAGCGCTCACCCCGAGCTGGTCTGTGTGAACGACGACGACAACGGCTTCTCGACGCTCTTCCGCATCTATCCAGACGGTGTCGATGCGACCGCGCAGTACGAGCGCGAGCGCACGGATCCGGCGGCACGATCGGAGCTCATCCGTCACAACAAGCTGCAGGAAAAGGTCGCTGACATGCTGTGGGGCTGGTACCGCGATGGTGAGCTGCACGAGGGTGAGTATGCGCCTTACATCAGCTATTGCAGCGGATTCCGGCCGACCGAGTACAACCGCGACGAGAGCGACCCGGGTGCCATGATCTACGGCCTCAAGTCGTTCCCGATGAACCTCAACGTCGACTCCGGCTCGATGCAGACGCTTCTGAAGCTGGTGCTGGCGGCTCGTGACCTCGTGCTGGGCGAGACTACCCTCGATGCTCTCGAGGCCGAGGGCGAGGCTGAGCTCGGTGAGGCGGCGGAAGCAGGTCCACGCGTTGCGGTCGATAACCTGCTGAGCGGCGTCACCCGCCGGGGCTAGCGGCACGAGGCGGCACAAGGCGATCCAGGGAATCGCCATTAGGGCCGTTGATGGGGGATCTCATGCGAACAGACCTTGAGACTCGAAGAAAAGGGGTAGCGGCCCGCTGTTTACATACGGTTGGTTGTGCCGCGCTCGCCAGTCTCCTGATCACGACTCCCGTGGCTTCCCAGGAGGCGGCGCGAGCTGACCATGTCGTGCTGATATCCATCGATGGAATGCTTCCGGCCCTCCTGGCCGTTCATGTTCTTGGTGTCGATCACTTCCAGCATGAAGCCGGCATGGAGGCCGGGATCGTCAAGCGGTCACTCACCTGTGCCGACAACGCCGTGCGCACGATCGTCGACGCGGCTGAGAGCGCGGGGATTCTCGAGCGCACCGCATTCTTTGTCGTCAGCGACCATGGGTTCGTACCGATCCACACGGTATTGGCGCCTGCCGGATTGTTGTCGGCGCCGCGCAGAGGGCACTAGCCGAGCTAGAACATGCCGCCATCTTTCACGCGACAGGTTGCCACAAGGGCGGTCGATGCCTGGGCGCTGCGACTGCTGCCCTCGCCGCAAGCCAGCCACCGTCCGGATGGCCAGATCTCGGCCTTTGACAAGGAGGTGCGTCGGTTGCGTGAGCAGACGCTCGAAGCGCTTGTCTTGGCCTTGGCTGAGCTGGATATCGACACTAACCTCTGCAAGAGCCCGGATCGCGCCAGGCACCGGCTGGCTCAGTGCTTCACAGAGGGCGCGGGCCTACTGGCTGAGCGGCTGCGCGCTCTGGAGAGAACGGTGGGCCAGAACCCGCCATTGTGGCGTCGCTACCGATCGCTCATCTCGAGCGCACGCGACCTCTCTGAACCCGAAAGCGACGCTTGCGCAGGCCTTCTGCACGAGATCTGTTTCGTTTTGACTCTGTCCGGGGGGCAGACCATCTCCTGGGCGCGGCGAACCTGAGCGCCTCAGGTTTCGAGGCCGAGGAGGAGGCCGCCGACAGCGCGGGGCGCCGCCGCGAATCTCTCGCCTGCTCGCTTCACGACCCGTTGAAAATTCCAGGCTATCGTTCGGCGACACAGGCAACGAAATCGCTCGCCGTGACGGTGCCGATACCACACCAGTAGGCAGCCCGGTTATCGTCGGTGAAGCTCGTCGCGGTTTCGTTGCCGGCGGCAAAAAATTTCTCGAAGCGCGCTCGTTCAGTGCCTGCCCCCTTCAGCCGCGGCCACAGCGCGGCCAGCGTCGATGCCGACATCCGGGGTACCGAGTAAGCCTCGGAGAAGCGGTACTCCATTTGCCACGAGGGGGTCTCTCCCGCGGCCGTCCCGGCGACCGGAAGGTAGTAGGTCGTGTAGTCGAGCACGGTAAGTTCGTCGCGTTCGTAGGTAACGACCTCGAAGGCGGGGTTGTTGCCGAATAGCGGGCTGATGCCGGGGGTGATGTGCTCGAACGTTACCGAGCCCGAGTCGGCGCGCGGGACGAGAAGAAACTGATCCATGTGTGTGTGTCCGGCGAGGATGCCGCGAATGGTGGCGTCATGAGAAGCGATGACGTCGAGAAAAGCGGGCAGGTATTCCGGGTTCCAGAAGCCCACCACCCCCTCGACGCTGCCGAGGCTGCCCTTGTGGAGGGTGGCATAAACGTCCGTGCCCACCGGTATGTGAGAGAGGATCAAGACCCCTTTGCCGGCACCCTCTGTCTGCTCGAGTTGGGCGCCCAGCCACTGCAGCTGTGCTGTGGACGTGTGGGGCGACGTGGCGCAGGCATTCCTGTAATGAGGCGAAAACAGGACGGTGTTGAGTACGATGATCCGGCCACCGGCTGCGGGTGGCGCCACGACATAGTGGCCGCCGTCGCCAAAGGTAGCGTTGAAGCTTGCGCGATTACCAGGATCGATCAGCTGCCGCGACCAGGTCGCCCCCGCGTGTTCGACGAACAGGCCCACCGGATCGATCTGGTAGTCGCCGCAGTAGCTGTCGTTGTTGCCGAGAACCGGGTAGATCGGCGCCTCGCTGAAGCTCTCCCGCAGCAGTAGGGCGACGAGCTCGATGGTGCGGTCGATGAAGCACTGCAGCGGCAGGCGCTCGCTGGACCGGCAGTCGCCGACCGCGGGCGCGTCTTCGGATGCCAGCCCGCCGATCGCGTCGTGGAAGCTCTTCTGAAAGCCGTGCGCCAAGAAGTCCCCAGAATAGATCACGAAGTCGGGATCGGGGGCCGCATCGTACGCCGCCCGAAGCGCCGAAGCCAACAGGTTGTAGTTGCTGTCCGAGCCCGCGGGCGCGATCTCGGTGAGCGCCGAGCTCTCGAATACACGACTCCATCCCGATGCTTCCGTGGCCATCAGTTCGGCAAACAGCGCCGGATCGTAGAACGGGTTGAAGTGGACGTCGGACAGGATCACGAAGGTGCCTGTCGAGGCCCGCGCCGCCGCAGCCTCCGCGGAAGGGTCCGTCGAGACCTCATCACCCGGCCGCGCGCTTGGCCCGCCGCAGGCCGCAAACAACCCACCAAGGACGACAACAGTGACGATCGATCGACGACTCATCGATTTCGAAATTTGCTTCATAGTGCTGGAAAGACCTGGGAGAATACCTTTTAATCAGTGAACGAGGTCATCATATCGCTTGCTCGAGCTGCAATGCGCAAGCGGCTGAAGACCGCTGCTGTTCGTCGTGACCGTTTGTCGCCATCCGTTGAGAAGTCCAGGCTAGTCCTTATCCAAGGAGAGTCCCATGCTGATCCGCAAGATCGCAGTTTCTCCGATCGTCGTGCTGTTTGCTCTTTCTTTGTGCCTTGCCGGGTGTTCGGGCGGTGGAGGTGGCACCGACGAGGATGCCGTCGTCGTCGATGCCGACGGCGTCTTCCGCATCGATGATGATTCGGTCGGGCATGTTGAAAAACTCGGAAATGTCTGGAATCTCAGTGTTCTGTCGGTGGATGACAACGTCTTCAAGGCGGAGTATGAAGCCGGTTTCATCCAAGGGCGGCTGCAGGCGCCGCAGATCCTTTCTGCCCGCGACAACGGCTGGGATTCCGCTTTCTTGACCGATCAGAGTCCTGAGTTCGTGAAGCAGATACCGCCCACCGGCGAGGAAATCGCGGCCGTGCAGGCCGGGCTCGCCGAGAACTTCAACTACGTTCTCGAGTACGTGACGAACACGGACGATCCTGAGCTCGCCGGGAACATGCGTCGGCTCATCTACCGTCTCGTCGGCATCTATCACGGGACGGTATTGGACGCGCCCGCCGAGCTGACCTTCAGCGATACCTGGCTGCCGACCGCGGGCTTCTTCACGGACGCGGAAATGACACTCGGCTATGAGACGCCCGCAATGTCATTTCTGGATGTGTACTTCCTGAACGCCTTCTATGACCTGCTTGATGTACTCGACAATGAGCATCTGCCGAAGTGCACCGCGTTCGTGAAGGCAACCGAGGACGACACCTACATCACCCACAACTCCTGGATGAGCTTTCTCGACCAGAGCATGTCGGTGTCGTTCTACATCAACGGCGACTTCTTCACGGTCAATGCAGGGACTCCCGGTATCTTGGCGTCACTCACCGACTTCGGGTACAACAACAAGGGCTTGATGTTCAACGAGACGACGCATCATGCGACGTACACGGAGCCCAAGACTCGTGCCCTGTGGATGTTTTTCCGGGCCGCTCTGGCCGAGCAGTTTGCCTCCTCGATGGACGAGTTCTACGAGTACGTCTCGCTCGAAGCCTCCGGGACGTACATGAACGGGTACATGCTTGTCGATACCAACACCGGGCAGTTCGGCCTGGTCGAGATGTCCTACAAGAGCTTTGTGTATTTCAAGTCTGACGGAGAGGGAGGCTACGACATCACCACCAAGCCCGAAGGGCTCTCGGAAGACTACGATCACGAGCTCCTGCAATCTGATGCGATTCTCGGCGTGAATTTTCCCGCCTCGATGCAGATTCGGGAAGAGCTCAGGGCGGTCGAGAACCGGCCGGCAAGAAGGACGCAGTTACTTGCGGGAATCGGCGGGGTCGTCGATATCGAGTCGGCGAAGGATCTGATCACCTACACCGATCCCGAGGAACCTCTGTCGATCTACGGAAGGTGGGATCTGGGGTATGGCACCGCGACCAAGCTCAACAAGGTTCCCGACGGGGCTTGCGATGCCAAAGCCGCATCGAGATCCATGACAACCTGGGTTTCAGGCCTGCAGGGAGTGTTCGACCTTGACTCTCCCAACCAGGGTTTCTGGATGAAATACGGCACCGCGAAGATCGACGACAAGCCCTTCGTCTGGAGTGAATCCGAATGGGCCGGACAGAAGCTCCGTGATGTACCGGATTCCGTCGATGGTGTCTATCACCTCATCAGCACGTACATCAGGTAGCATCCTCAGGCCTCGGGGCAGTAGTCAGCCCGTGAGTCAGTAGTTAGTTCCTGAGGCAGTGGTTAGCTCCTGAGGCAGTGGTTAGCTCCTGAGGCAGTAGAGCGAGTAGTAGGGCCGTCCGTCTTCGTCGGTCTTGACCTCCACCCCGTGGATGTCGTGCTCGAAGCCGGGGAACTGGGCGTCGAACGCTTCGAGGCCGACGAGGAAGTCGCCGACAGCGCGGGTTGCCTCGACGAAACGCTCGCCGGGCATCAGCAGGGGGATGCCCGGAGGGTAGGGAACCACCTGGACGGCCAGCGTGCGTCCCTCGAGATCGGCCGCGGCCACTGGTTCCACCTCGCCGCGAACCAGACGATTGAAGGTCTCGCGCGGCGAGAGCACCGGCTCGGGAAGCTGCATGAAGGCGCGGTCGAGGTTTTCTAGGATCTCGTGCGTCCGGATCGCGGCGTGCATTTCCGCGGCGAGGTCGCGGAATCCCATTTGCCCGTAACGTTCAGGATGCGCCTCCACCAGCTCGGGCAGTCCGGCTGACAAGGGGGCGTTGGCGTCGTAGAGCTCCTTGAATTCCATCAGATCGGCAACCAGCGAGCCCCACTTTCCCTTGGTGACACCGATCGAAAACAGTGTCAGAAAGGAATAGGGCTCGGTCTTCTCGACAACGACTCCCTCCGCGGCCAGGAACTTTGAAACGATCGCCGCGGGGATGCCTTGATCGAGGAGCTCGCCGTCTGCTCCGAGGCCGGGAGTGAGGGTGGTCACCTTGATCGGATCGAGCATGCAATAGCCTTCGCCCAGATCCCCGAATCCATGCCAGGCGGCAGCCGGGTCGAGCGTCCAGGCGTCACTCGAGGTCTCGATGTGTGCGGGCTCGGCGTCGAGAAAGGCGACGCCGTCGACCTCGTCGCTCTGCCAGGTCTCGAACCACCAGTCGTCCGCTTCGCGAGCCCGCAACGCGCGCCCGATGCGCAGCATTTCCTGGCGGAACTCAACCGCCTCGCGGATGCTCTCGTCGGTGAGCGCCCGCCCCGCGTCGTCCATCATCTTCGTGGAGACATCGATGGAGGCCATGATGCCGTACTGTGGCGAGGTCGACGTGTGCATCATGAAGGCCTCGTTGAAGAGCGCCGGCACCACCGGGACGCGTCCTGAGCGGACGTGAATCATCGAAGCTTGCGACAGCGCGGCCAGCAGCTTGTGCGTCGAGTGGGTCACGGTGACCGTGGCGTCATCGGGTGAGCGCTCCCCCTCGTGCATACCCAGGCGTCCCTTGTAGATAGGGTTGAATCGCGCGTAGGCATACCACGCTTCGTCGTAGTGGATCCGGTCGACGCTCTGGCTCAACAGCGCCGTGACCTTCTCGATGTCGTAGCAGAGCCCGTCGTAGGTGGAATTAGTGAGCGCCGCGAGGACGGGCTTCTTGCTCGGGTCGCTCACAAGTGGGCTGGCCTCCAACTTGGCACGGATGGCGTCGGGCTCCATTTCACTTAGCGGTACGGGGCCAATCACACCGCGGGCGTTGCGCCGCGGCATCAGGTAGACGGGAATAGCGCCGCTCATGTTGAGGGCATAGTTCAGCGACTTGTGGCAGTTGCGGTCGACCAGTACCACGTCACCGTCCGTCACCGCGGAGTGCAGGACGATCTGGTTGCTCGAGGAGCTGCCGCCTACCGAGAAGTAAGTCTGGTCCGCACCAAAGACGCGCGCGGCATAGTGCTCGGCCGCGCCGAGCGGGCCCGAGTGATCGTTCAGCGAGCCGAGCTCGTCCACCGACACCGACAAGTCGGAACGCAGCATCTGCTCGCCGTAGAAGCCGAGGAAGGTGCGGCCGACCGCAGTCTTCATGAAGGCAGTGCCGCCCGTGTGCCCGGGAGTGTGCCATGAGTACTCGTATGTGTCGGCGAAGTTGACCAATGCCCCGAAGAACGGCGGCAGCACGGTGTCGAGATAGCGCCTCGCGGCGGCGTCGATGCGACCCGCGATGAAATCCGAGCTGTCCTCGGGTATCCAGATATAGCCCTCGATCTCTTCGACGATCTCGAGAGGGACCTTGCCCAGCGTGTCCCGGCTCGATCCCAGGAACACGGGCAAACCCTTACCATGGGCGCGAATGCCCCGGATGATGCCCATGACCTGATCTTCACCGCCCGCCTCGCGAGCGGCGAGCTCCCAGATCAGGACAACACAACAGAAGGTCGGATTCGAGGACACCGTCGCCTCGGCATCCCCGAGCGAGTGAACGACCATCACCTCGCGTCCCATCGATTCCAGTGAGGCAACGATGCTCGCCACGCTGCGACCGACGGCAGAGTCTCCTTCGATCCCGGCAATGAGCACAGAGAATCCGGGTTCGAGTGTCGCTGGCATCGGCGTGCGTACTGGGGGCATGGCTGACCTCGTCTGTTCCTGCGACGCCTCACGTCAGCGTGATCCACCGGCGCGACGTCGCGAGGGTGTTCGTGGTTGCAGCGACAGTTGGACCGCCAGCGGCAAGTCTACTGCGACTAGCGGGCCGTGGTGAAAGTGTGATGGGTCTGGTTACACCGCCAAGGGTGCAGATGCAAGGCGCCGCGTCGGGCTGCGGCAATTGACAGTCCTGAGGCCCGGGCATACGGTTCCACGCATCGACACCCCACGGGAGGCCAATGAAGATGATGACACTCGAGGAGATTGTCGAAGGCGCGGTCGGACCCTTCGACGAGTTTTGCGACGGTTACGGCAACTCCGGCGCAACGGGGAACAGCTACATCTCGGTGCTCAAGCTCGAAACCGGTACCGTCGAGAAGAGGCTCGACCACATCCTCGAGGGCATCGTCTCCTATGATCGGGCCGAGGCCAATGGCGCCTATATCGGCCAGATCAACATGATTGCGGCGTCCTCGTTCAACGGCTGCAACGGGGCGGTTTGGGGCTACGACCTAGCCAAAAACGAGGAGATCGCCAACGGTACGCTGAAGCCGCTCTTCACCAAGCCCCGACATGATGGTGTCGAGGTCCCGGTGTATTCGGTGGAGCCGTTGCTCGACGCCGGTCAGCGGCTTTTCGGTACGGTTGACGATCGACGGTTCCCGATCATCCCGGGCGGCCATGCGATTTGTGCCGTGAAGGACGAGACGGTGCTGGGGCCAACCGCTGTCTGGTGTGCCATTGCCCTGGCGATCGTCGAGGATCCGCAGCAGAACTCTTACCTGTTCATCGAGGACGCTGGGCACGGGATTCCCGGCGACGACGAGGCGCGGGTCATGTTTCTGAGCCAGCTCATGGAGAACGTCGTCGAGAGCGTGCTCATGTGCGGCGAGGATCAGCAGGTCAAGTACAAGGAAGTCTTCGTGGGGTACAAGACGGAATGGACGCCCGAGGGCCATGTCGGCTGCGCCCTGACCTGCGCGCCCTACGTGGTGCTGGCGAAGAACGCCATCCCCCAGGGCCGCCGCCCCGCCGACCTGATCAACATGACAATCTCTGAGTGGGAGGAGTCGGTTCTAGCGAGCTAGCTAGGTGCGCGAGGGCGCCAAGCTTTGGTACCTGGCGAGGCAGTACATCCGGAAAGGAACGGTGGCATGCCGGCGTCTGGCAAGGACGGTCAGAAGAAGTACGCGATGGGTGTGGTCGCGCTGTCGCTGCTGAACGTGGCGGCGATCGTATCGCTCAGGAACCTGCCGACCCAGGCCGAATACGGGCTGAGCATCATCTTCTATTTGACCTGCAGCTCGTTGTTCTTCTTCATCCCTTCCGCCTTGGTTTCGGCGGAGCTGGCCACAGGATGGCCCAAGCGCGGTGGCGTTTACCTTTGGGTCAGGGAGGCCTTCGGGCCTCGTTGGGGTTTCGTGGCGATCTTCATGCAGTGGGTGGAGAACCTGCCCTGGTTCCCTGCGGTGTTCGCCTTCGCATCCTCGGCGATTGCCTACATCATCGCGCCGGCTTGGGCCTCGAACCGGTATTTCACGTTCGTGGTGATTGTCGCCGCGATCTGGATCTGCACCTTCGCCAACTTCCGGGGAATGAAGTGGTCGGCGTTTCTCAGCAACTCGGGCGTTGTTATCGGGACGATCATCCCGGGCGTGCTGATCATTCTGCTGGCCATCATTTGGCTTGCCCTCGGCAGGGGTTCGGAGGTGTCCTTCACATGGGCGGCTCTTCTGCCCGATCTCGGCAACCTCACTCAGATCATGCTGCTGGCAGGCATGCTGATGGCGTTGGCGGGCATGGAGATGTCGGCCGTGCACGTCTTGGATGTCAAGAATCCCAGTCGTGATTACCCGGTTGCCATCTTCCTGTCGGCCGCAATCGTGATCGTTCTTTCGATTCTGGGGTCGCTGGCGATCTCCATCGTGATCCCCGCCGACCAGCTCAGCCTGGCGGCCGGGGTGCTGCAGGCGTTCGCCCAGTTTCTCTCGGCCTTCAACGTCGCATGGGCGACACCGATCATCGCTCTTCTGCTCGCCTACGGCGCTTTCACCATGGCAGTAACCTGGATGATCGGGCCGAGCAGGGGGCTGCTCGAGGTCGCGAGGGAGGGGTATCTGCCGCGCATGTGGCAGAGGCGCAACCATCACCATATGCCGACGGGAATTCTATTGATCCAGGCATGCCTTGCCAGCCTTCTCGCCTGCGCCGTGTTGTTCATGCCCACGGTCAGCAGTGCGTTCTGGCTCATGAGTGCGCTCGCGGCGCAGCTCTACCTGATCATGTACTTGCTGATGTTCGCCGCCGCGATTCGCCTCCGCCACACACAACCGGACGTGCCGCGCGCCTACGTGGTTCCCGGCGGCAACGCCGGCATGTGGGCGGTCGCCGGGATCGGTTGGCTGGCATCACTGGCGGCCATCCTCGCCGGCTTTGTTCCGCCTGAGACGGTGCGAGATGCAGGCGCAGGGGCGATCTCCGGCTACATGGCTTTTCTGATCGTCGGCTGCTCGGTCTTCGTGGCTCTGCCGATCGTCTTCTTCCGCCTCAGTAGAAGCCACCCCCAATGGCGCGTGGCTCAGGAATCCTGAGGACCTCGGCTATCTGCGGGAGTCACAAGCGAGGCCTGTAAGCTGCGGCCCTGGCCCGCTTCCGGGATGCAGACCCCGCCCGCTCCTACTATGATGCTCTATATCGGACCTCAGGCACCGATTATCGGATCTCGAGCCAGTGAGCCTGCAACACAGCTTTATCCGTGGCCGCTGACTGGGTACCGAGAGATATTGCGCTACCCACACAGACGCCCCACCGGGTCTGCAGACGTACCTCCAGTGCACAAAACCGTATCTGGTGAGAGAGAGCCGACATGGAAGGAATCATCTACCTCGACAACGCCGCCACGACCTACCCGAAGCCGCAGGTGGTCTACGACTTCATGCATGAGTTCTTCATGAAGCACGGGGTCAATCCGGGGCGATCCGGCTATGACGCGGCGTTGGCAACCGAGGAGATCGTCAACGAGACGCGCAAGATGTTCACCGAGTTCTTCAACGGCGACGATCCCGACCGGCTGACCTTCTCCTACAACGGCAGTGACTCGCTGAACCAGATCATCGGGGGAGTGCTGAAGCCGGGCGATCATGTGGTCAGCACCACGGTCGAACACAACTCGGTCATCCGTCCGCTCCACCATCGTGAAAGGGACGGGATGATCGAGGTCACCTACGTGCGCAACGACGGCCAGGGCTACGTCGATCCGGACGACGTGAGGAAGGTCTTCAGGCCCGACACCGGGCTTTGCATCGTCAACCACTGTTCGAACGCCTTCGGAACGGTGCAGCCGATCACCGAGATCGGCGCGCACTGCAAGGAAGCCGGCATCCCGTTCGCGATCGATGCCAGCCAGACTGCCGGCGCCGTGCCGATCGACATGAAGGAATCACACATCGACTTTGTCGCCTTTACCGGCCATAAGTCGCTGATGGGTCCGACCGGAATCGGTGGCATCTGCACCGCCGCGGACGCCGAGATCAAAGCCACTCGCCAGGGAGGTACCGGCGTACGCTCCAAGCTGCTCTTCCACCTCGAGGAGTTCCCCTACCGCCTGGAATGCGGCACGATGAATGTCATGGGCGTGGGCGGACTACATGCCGGCATGAAGTGGCTCCGCGAGGAGGGGATGGAGAACGTTCACCGGCGTGAGATGGCCCTGTGGACGAAGTTCCGCGACGCCATCCGGGAAATCGACGGGGTTACGACCTATTGCGATGACGACCCCGGGCGGCACAGTCCCGTGCTCAGCGTCAACGTTGCGAACTGGGAGGCCTTCGACGTGGGCATCCTGCTCGACGCCGATCACAACATCGCCACCCGCACCGGGTTGCACTGCGCGCCTCTAGTGCACAAGGAGATCGGCACCGCCGATATCAAGGGCACGGTGCGCTTCAGCTTCGGCCCCTTCAATACCGACGAACACGCCGACAAAGCCATCGCGGCGCTGGACGATATCGCGTCGATCCGCCGCGGCAAGTAGCCCGGGCTTGGGACCGCGGCCGTACTAGGGACCGCAGCCGGGCTAGGGGCCACAGCCGTACTCACCAATCGGTCAACGGATCTCGGTCCAGGACTGGTACAGCAGGCTGAAGATCTGGAAGTCCGGCAGGAACGGCGGCAAACACTCTTTCAACGACGGAACCGCCGCCAGCCGCACGCCGGGACCCTCGATAATCACCTCGCGGCCCGCGATGATGGCGCCGCCGATCTGCACACCCGCCGCGATCTCGACGTCACGCTCGGCGTAGAAGGCTCCGACCGCCTCCAACCCAGGCTCGCTGAAGTCCACGTCTTCCGTCGACGCGATGCCCAGCGCATCGATGCACGAGAACGTGCGCATCGGTAGCACGTTCCCCGCAATCTCCGAGATATGCTCGCTGATGAGCGCGAAGCTGCCCGTGTAGCGGACGTCGGTCAGGTAGGTATCGTCCTGTCGGGCACTCCCTTCGCTGTTGGCGTCCTGCTCGACGCCGCGATTCATCATCAAGCGGTGCATGAGGATCACCCCCGAAGCGAACAGGCGCCCCTCGTTGCTGGGAAGAATCGTGCCGGTGCCCACGTCCACGGGGGAGTCGATGGGCTCGTAGAGGTACTCGTTCATTCGCGTGATCATGCCGTCGAGAATCGCGGCTCCCGCCGCATCGACGGTGACG
>SDBS01004259.1_pt1 | contig 14020 bp, 15 predicted proteins | sample 2277091 | NCBI WGS metagenome assembly SDBS01 (sample SAMN10404972, study PRJNA504765) | marine sediment metagenome | isolation source: marine sediment core GS10_PC15, 163 cmbsf | place: Arctic Ocean: Southern Knipovich Ridge | collected 2010
ATCCTCACATGGGAGCTCACGCCCAACGGCATCAAGGTGATGACCAAGAAGGACGCGGTCGCATTGCTCGGCCGCTCGCCTGATCGCGGCGATGCGGTGGTGCAGGCATGGAGCTCAGGGCCGCGAGCAGTCACACATATCCATGAGTGGCGAAAAGATCAGATCGCGGGTACGATGCTCGGCAGCGTCAATCGACGGCCGACTGTCAACTTGGGACCAAGGAGAAGGAACCGATGAGGACTCTGACATGGGTGGATTAAAAAACACGGTTAAGCGCGTCACGAATTTAGGCCTCGGCCGCGGCTACGCGACCAACGAGGAGCGCCGCGAAAAGAAGCGCGGCAAGATCACCGCCGCGAAAAATAAAATGTTCGCCTCGGCGCAGCTCCCTGACGAGGAGGAGATCCGCAGAGTCGAGCGGCGCAAGGCCGCGAAACGCCAAGGCTCTCGCGCTCAGACGGTGATGACCGACCGCGAATCACTGGGATGAAAGCGAAGGACCTCGTCGCGCGGGGCTCAGAGCTCTACAACGAGCGCAAGGCCCTGACGACCCTATGGCAGGAAATTGGGGAAAACTTCTATCCTCAACGCGCCGATTTTACTCTGACGCGCTACATTGGTGAGGAGTTCGCGGAGCACCTGTATTCAAGCTATCCGATCATTGTGCACCGCGAGCTCTCGAGCTCCTTCGCTGCCATGCTCAGGCCGCGCGCAAAAAACTGGTTCGAGGTCTCGGTGCATGATCCCGAGGATCTCACTCAGGCCGGCAAGGAATGGCTCGAGTGGGCCACCAAGCGCCAGAAGTATGCCATGTATGACCGGCTCGCCAATTTCATCCGGGCCACCACCGAGGGCGATGCGGATTTCGCCGCCTTCGGCCAGTGCTGCATTTCACAAGAGATCAACTGGAACCTGCCAACGCCGCATCTGCTGTTTCGCTGCTGGCATTTGCGCGATGTCGCATGGGCCGAGGACGAGACCGGCTCGATCGGTGAGATCTATGTGAAGTGGAAGCCAATGATTAAGCAGCTCGCCCAGATGTTTGGCGAGGATAACCTGCATCCGAACGTCGCTCGATGGGCGAATGGCATCGAGAACCTGAAAAAAACCGAGTGCATGAGGCTGGTCATCTCGACCGAGATGTACCAAGGCGAGGAGGGGCAAGGCGAGGGCTTCCCTTGGATGATCGTTTATCTCGATGTGCTCAACAATCACATCATGTCCGAACACGCCGCAACGCAGCGCGGTTTCACCCTGCCGCGATGGCAGACCGTGTCTGGCTCGCAGTACGCATACTCCCCCGCCACTATCGCTGGCTTGCCAGACGCGCGTTTGCTACAGGCCATGAGCCTGACCTTGCTCGAGGCCGGCGAGATGTCGGTACGTCCTCCGATGATCGCAACGCAGGATGCGCTTCGCGGTGACATCCAGCTCTTTGCTGGCGGCATCACCTGGGCCGACCATGAGTACGACGAGCGCAAGGGCGATGTGCTCAGGCCACTGACTCAGGATCGCCGCGGCCTGCCGATGGGCTACGAGAATCGAGATACGCAGCAGGCCATGTTGGCTGATGCGTTTTATTTGAACAAGCTGACATTGCCGCCGCCTACCAGCGACATGACTGCCTTCGAGGTGGGTCAGCGCGTGGAGGAATACGTCAGGGCAGCCTTGCCACTATTTGAGCCGATGGAGCACGAATACAACGGCCAACTTTGCGAACAGACCTTCGACTTGCTTTTGCGCGCTGGCACCTTCGGCTCAGTCCAAGATATGCCCAAGGAGCTGCAGGGCCGGGATATTCATTTCAAATTCATATCGCCGCTGCACGACGCGATCGAACGCAAGAATGCCTCCGTATTCATGGAAACTGCAGGCCTGCTGGAGCAGGCGATGGCCATGGATCCGACTGCCGCATTCAACGTCGACATGACAGGCACCTTGAGAGATGCTCTCGAGGGTGTTGGTCTGCCGGCGAAAAACATGGTGCCACTGGATCAGGTCGAAAAACAGATCGCAGAGGCGAAGGAACAGGCAGCAATGCAGCAGGAAGCTGAACTCGCCAAAACAGGAGCGGAAGCCGCAAGGGATATGGGGCAAGCTGAGGCCAGCATGGCTCAAGCGGCCAACGCTGCGTGACCGAACAGCAAGACAAGGCCTCGGAGTGCCTGCCGCATCAGAATCCGATCGAGCGGCCGGATTACACCGAGTTCGAGGTCCAGTCGATCCGGGCGCTGTACGAAGGCAACGCCTCGGAGCGACAGCAGTTAGCGATATTGCCTTACATTTTACGAGCAGCCGGGACACATGATCTGAGTTACCGCCCCGGCGACTCACACGCTACAGCGTTTGCCGAGGGCAAGCGATTTGTAGGAACCACTTTGGTATGGATGCTAAAGTCGGCCCCAACGAGGACGGATCCCGACAAAATAGCAGCGAGAGAATTAGACGATGGCGACCGTAGACCCGATAACAAACCCGATAAGTAATCCGACCGAGCCTGACTGGTTCAAGGACATGGTCGACGACAAGACACCGCCCGAGCGGGTCGAGTTCCTCAAGAGCTTCGACACGCAGGACGCCCTGATCGACTCTGCCCAGACCGCCAAAAACGCCAACTGGCGAGACCCATTTGCCGGCGAGGACACCAAGTTCAAGTCAGAGCTGGAGCGTTTCGATACGCCTGCCGACATGGGCAAGGCCTACCGCGAGGCGCGCGCCACCATCTCCAGTGGCAACCTGAAACAAGCACCTGACGAGAATGCAACGCCTGAGGATCTGGCTGCCTACCGCGCCGCGAATAACATCCCGGCCGAGTCCGATGGATACCTCGAGAACCTGCCCGAGGGGCTGGTCCTGGGTGACGACGACAAGGAGATCTTTCAGGACTTCGCTGGCGCCATGCACGAAATGAACGTCGAGCCGGCCGTCATGCACAAGGTCATCGACTGGTACAACGGCTTTGCCGAGGATCAGCAGGACGCGATGGCCGAGATGGACAATGGCCACCATCAGGAGACCGAGGAGGCGCTGCGCGCTGAATGGGGCACCGACTACCGCGCCAACATCAATCTCGTCGGATCGCTGATCGAGACCACCTTTGGTGAGGAGAACGCCAACGCCATCTTGAATGCTCGCGGCGAGGATGGCCGCGCGCTGATGAACATTCCCGGTGTACTCGAGGGGCTCGCGTCTATTTCACGCAAGATCAACCCGGTGGGTCAGCTCGCACCAGCGACCGGAGGCACTCCGCAACAGACGCTCGAGGACGAGATCGGGCGCCTCGAGAAATTCATGCGTGACGACCGCAAGGCGTACAACAAGGATGAGAAGTCTCAGGCCAGACTGCGGGATCTCTACCAGATCCGCATTGACCATGAGGCACGTAGTAAAGCAACAGCCACATAAGGAGCAGGACCATGGCACAGCTACAACCCGGTGAAGTAATCTCGGTCGAGGCCCAACGGCCCGGTGATGTCATCGACGACAGCACTCGCTCAACACAGCCCGGTGATGTCATCGACCCGTAGGGATTTGCAATGGGCAAGAAATCAAAGGGCCCGACAGGGCCCCAAGGCGCCGCTGCCTACAAGGCCAACGTCGAGAGGCGTGGCCTGACAACGGTGGTGGATGACGTCAGGAAAAAGGTCGCTAAACGGACCAAGCGCACATCTGGCCGGGTTCACTCGGCCGTATCAGAATCAAGGAGCTAATCATGCCAGCAAGGATGTACGGAAAAGGAATGAAGCGAGCTGCGGCTTCCAAGTCGAAAAGCTACGGCAGGTCACGGCGCAAGGTAGCGAAAACGACGATGGCGAAAAAGACGTCCGTCAAAACCGTGATGGCAACGGCGAGGAGCTACTGATGGGCGGCATAGTCAAGAAGATCAAAGGGGCGTTTTCCCGAGCCGACAAGCTCGCACCGACTCCCGGCGCCGGCATGACCTCGAGGCAGGCCACTGGCATCGCATCTGGCCGGCGATCAGCAGCTAAGACTGAGGAGCCGATCGTGAATCGACGTCCTGGGCGCCGCGCCACTGACACTCCACTGGGTCCGGGCCGGCAGAGATTGTAATGGCCGAAACGGCCATGGTGACGACCTACGTCAAGGGCGGCAAGAAGCGCCGGCACCCGGCCAGCTATCGCAAGCCGCCAGCCAGAACGGTTTTCAAGAAGCGTAAGGCCACCACTGGCGGCACCAAGCATTCAGGCAGCATCAACACCAGCTCAGGAGGAGCATGATGGGCAGTCTATTCAAAGCAGGCAGCGGCTTCTCTTTATTGAAAAAATGGGGCAGCTCGTCCCGGCCAAGAGCGGCCGACGCACTCGACAGGCTGGAGGGCAGGGGCGCGAAGATGAGCGCCAAGCAGCGAGAGCAATTTCTCGCTCGAGAAGATGCCAAAGAAGTCGTAGGAAACGGTCTCGCTGCAAATACACCCTTGTCATCTCGATACGCCTGAGGTAAATTCGGCACCACGACATTAGCTGGCTAACCCGCTCTCGCGGCTCCAGCGCACCCCGGCTCCTGACGCCGACCCTCGAGGCCCCGCAAGGTCAACCCTCGAGCCAGCTAATCAGGCTAACCCGACCAGTCGATAGATGGATCTATTCACTTATCTGGGAGAGCCGTAATGGCCGAAACAGCGTTTCAAATTCAATACCGGCAGGAATTCATCGCCGCGTTTGAGCAGCAACAGTCACTCCTTCGGGAGAGCACCACGACTGAGGCTGTCATCAAAGGCAATCAGGCGACGTTTTTGGTAGCCGGCTCTGGCGGTGCGACCGCTAAAACACGCGGCGTGAACGGGTTGATCCCGGCGCGCGGCGACGATCTTTCTCAGCCAGTCGCAACTCTGGTCGAGTGGCATGATTTGGTCCGCAAGACGGATTTCAATATCTTCGCTTCGCAGGGCAACCAGCGCGCGATCATGCAAATGACCTGCCTCGCCGTCATCAATCGAAAGATTGACCAAGACATCATTGGCGAGCTCGCAACCGGCACCATCAACACTGGCGCAGCCGCCGCACCTACGCTGAACCTTTGCCTCGAGGCTAAGACTCGCCTCGGACAGGCTGACGTTCCGTATGACGGCCGCATCACCATGTTGGTCACGCCGAACTTTGAGGGCGTGATGCTGACCCTGGCATCGTTTACCTCTCGGGACTTCACGCAAAACGGCCCGATCGACAATGTGCCGCAAGCGTGGCGTGATCGCCAACAGACGTACAAGTGGCTCGGAATGAACTGGATAGTACATCCAGATCTGCCGGGTAACGCGACGGCTGACGGTGATTGTTTCGCGTATCACCAGAACTCGATCGGCCATGCTTACAACGCCGACAACATCGAGGCGCGCGCGGGGTATGACGAGGAGCAAGACTATAGCTGGTCTCGCTGCTCGATCTACATGGGCTCACAACTGCTGCAGAACAGTGGCGTCGTCGTCGTGAACGTAATCGACAACACGCTGACTGCCTAAGGCTGAGGAGAAACAGAAATGGCATACGCAGCTAACAATCTGAACATCTGCCTCCCTCGAATGGGCGAAGGTGAGAACCTTGCAGACGCGGGCTTTAGCTCGGCAATGTGGGTCTACCGTGACGATGGTGGCGATACTCTCGCGACCATGACCGCGGACGACTACATCACGGACGGCAACGATCAGGGGCTTCGGCCCGGTGACATCGTTGATTTCGTGGAGACCGGGGTCGATGCTGAGAGGATGTTCGTTGACACGATCGACGCCGCAGGGCTGGTCACGTTCATCTCGTTCAGCAACCCGTAAGTTTGACGTAGGCAAAGTCAAAGCGCGACAATGCGAGGGCGAGACTCATCCGGGTCTCGCCCTTTCTTGTCACGGAGACTGAAAATGTCTGAACCAGCAACAGCAGAAAAATTACCCGAGCAAGACGCGGAGCAGCCTGAGGTTGTCACCGCGAAGCCGATTACCGAGGGCCGTATGGGCCTCGAGGTCGAGATGTCAAACCGCTGGCGCGTCAATGTGCCGATGGGCACAACTCCTGAGGATTGCATGAAGGAAACCTACTGGCAGCACGTTGCCATTAGGCTGCGTCCGGGCGACGAGATTGTCTGTCTGCCCGATAACATGGCATGGAAGCTGGTCCTGCACGTAGTTGGTGCCGGCCGTCTTTACGCGCATGTTGTCCAAGAGGAGCTCTACGAGCTGGCACCACTGGAAGCTGCTATCAAATTGCCCTCGATCTATGAGGTCAAGTTCACTGGGACGCATCACAAGTGGGCCGTCATTCGCGAGAGCAAGCCTCTCAAGGACGGGTTTGAGACCGAAGGACTTGCTCGGCGTTACGCGCAGAATCACGAATCTGCCGTAAAACGATAAGCCGATCAAGGATTGAACATTTGCGCAGGGATGCGCAGGCCTGGAGTAAGAAATGACTGACAAGCTCTCGATCTACAACGGCGCTCTGACCATCCTTGGCGAGCGTAAGCTGGCGAATCTTCAAGAGAATCGCGAGCCCCGCTTCAAGCTCGACGACATATTCGACAACAATTTCATCAATCGGATCTTGGAGATGGGCCAGTGGCAATTCGCTCAGCGAACTGTGCAGATCGACTCCAGCCCCTCGATCTCGCCGTCCTTCGGCTACATCTTTGGCTATGATTCTCCGGTGGACTGGCTCAGGACGATGGCCGTCTGCTATGACGAGTATTTCCAGATCCCGATTACCAGATACTCCCGCGAGGGATCGTTCTGGTTTTCGGACGCAGACCCGATCTTTGTGAAATACGTCAGCAATGATGTCCAGTTCGGCGCTGACTTCTCTCTGTGGCCAATGAATTTCACCGAGATGGCCGAGCACTACATGGCCATGAAAGTGGCGCCACGCCTGACCGGCCTCGACTACGACGCCAACGAGCTCGCTCGCTGGTACAAGATGTGGTTGGCCAACGCGAAGGCTGTCGACGCCATGGAGGAGCCGGCAAAATTCGCTCCCAAGGGCGGTTGGGCCCGGTCTCGGCAAGGCTTCCGGCAGGCCGATTTCGACGGTGGTTCACGCAATCAACTGATCGGATAGGCCATGAGTATCGGTGAAAAGGTCCTCCTCGCATTTAACCGAGGCGTAGTCTCCAAGCGCGGTCTGGCCAGACTGGATCTCGAGCGCATGTCCATGTCGGCCGCGCAGCAGACTAACTGGATGCCTCGAGTGCTCGGCTCGATGATGATTAGACCGGGCCTGAAGTACATCGACGTCATGGCCACTTCCCAACAGGAGCCGGATCAACTCACTCGCCAGATGCCGTTTGTTTTCGGTGTCGACGACACGACGCTGATCGAGTTTTCATCGCAGGCTGAGGGTCTGGATGGAGACCCAGATAGCGGCTTCGGCACGATCCGGTTCCGCACTAATGACGTCCTGCTCATCAGGCCTGAGGTCGACACCGAAGTAGATAATGGGGATTTCTTTTCTGGCTTTGGATCCTCTGATTGGGTGGACGATTCTGACGCGGGTGCCACCGCCGAGATAGGCGGGCTTTTCGTCGAGATCCCGTTTGTGTGCCACCTAATTGGCACTGGCGATGCCTTTGCGAGGATAGTGCAGGAGGTCCCTGTTTCGGGTGCCGATGAGCAGACCGAGCACTCGCTCGACATCCATGTCATCAAGGAGTTCTGTCGGCTGCGGATTGGCACGACAAAAAATGGCGACGAACTGGTCCGCGAAACGCAGCTCGGCCAAGGCAGGCACAACATCGCTTTCATACCGGGTGGCTCGAGTTTTTGGATCGAGCTGGCCAACAGTGCCAACTACGGCGTGATAGTCGATGACGTCGAGATCTTCAACCCAATAAACGCGAGCATCGTCGAGTTTTCGAGTGGATGGGACATGCAGAGTCATGTCGCAGCCGTGCGGTGGGCCCAGTCCGGTGACGTCATCTACGTCATCTCGCGAAACCGGAATATGCAAAAGATCGAGCGCCGCGCCTACGTCGATCCCGATGGGAATATCGTTCGCAATTCTTGGTCACTGGTGGCCTACGGTCCCGAGGACGGCCCGTTCCAGACGCTCAGCACGGACGGCTCAACAATGACAGTGAGCGCCATCGAGGGCGATATTCAGATCCAAGCCAGCGATAATGTATTCAGGGAAAATATGGGGCCAGACGATCACCACGCCGGCATCTTGGTTCGCATTGCCTCCCAGGGTCAGGTCGTCACCGAGTCGGTCGATGCTGAGGACGAGTTCTCTCCGACGATCCGCGTCACCGGCAACGGCGAGGCGCGGCGTTTCGGCATCATCATCGAGAACATCCCTCCGGGCTCCGGCACAGTCACGGTGCAGTTTTCCATCGGCTCGGAGACCGGCCCGTTCAATGACACCGACCCGCAGTACACGACCAACACCAGCACCACCTTTCTCGACGAGCAGGACGGTCAGATCATTTTCTATCGCATCGGCGTAAAGGCTGGCGATTTCACATCCGGCCCGATCAACTGCACCCTCAGCTTCACTGGCGGCTCGCGCACCGGCATCGCCCGGATGACCGGCTTTACCAACGAGAATCAGATCGACGCCTACGTGCTGGCGCCCTTCGGCTCCCTGTTGGCGTCAAAGGACTGGGAGCTCGGTGAATGGTCGGCAAATACTGGCTTTCCCTCGACTGTCGACATCCATGAGAATCGGCTCTGGTTCGCCGGCAACGATCGCATCTATGGCTCGGTGTCGGATAACTACGAATCGTTCGATGACGAGACCGAGGGCGACTCTGGCCCGATCAATCGCAACATCGGCTCAGGCCCGATCCGCATTATCAACTGGATGAAGTCCTTTGGCCGGATGCTGCTCGGCACCAGCGAGAACGCGGCAGACGTTGACGCGGCCCGGATGGACGGCAACCATCCTCTCGGGGTGCGCTCGAGCTCCTTCGACGAGGCGCTGACACCGACTAATTTCAACATCAAGACAATCGCCAGCAAGGGCGTGTTTGTCGACCGCACTGAGCAACGCCTCTACGAGCTCAGCTACGACTCGGCCGGGGCCGATTACCTGAGCGTGGATCTGTCGATCTTTGCGCCTGACTACAACAATGTCGGCATCCGGCAGATCGCTGTGCAGATGAAGCCTGACGTCCGCGTCCATTGTGTGCGCAATGACGGCTCTGTCGGAGTGCTGATCTACGACCGGCTCGAGAACGTCATCTGTTGGGCCGAGGTCATCATGGCCCCAGATCCCGCCCAAACTAATATTTGGGAAGTCGAGGATGTCGCCGTTCTCCCCGGCACGGTTGAGGATCAGGTCTATTACACAGTGAAGCAGATCGACACCCAACCCGGCCCAGTCAACGACTTTCACCGGCATTTGGTCAAGTGGGCGATGGAGGACGAGGCCATCGGCGGCGATGACAACTTTCTGGCTGACCTATGGGGCCAGTACATCGGAGCCCCGACCGACAGCATCGACATCGAGACCGACACAACGCCGCCGTATCGGGATTACACCAATTTTCTGTCTGGCTCAGTGGTGTCGATCTGGGCTGATGGCGCTGACAAGGGCACTGTGCAGGTCATTAACACCAGCGAGCTTGATCTCTCCGGTCTCGATGGCGCACCGTTCTCCAATGTCATCTGGGGCCTGCCCTATCAGGCCCGGTTCAAGAGCGCCAAGCTCGGCACCCTCGACGGCATCGGACTGCTGGAGCGCAAGAAGGTCAACAAGATCGGATTCATTGCTCAAAATTTGCACTACCAAGGATTAAAGTACGGCCCGGATTTCGACAACCTGTTCGACCTGCCGCTCGTTGAGCAGGGTCAGGAAACGACTGCCGATACGATCTGGGAGGACTACCATGAGGACAATTTCCCCTTTGGCGGGGAGTGGATACCGGATTCAAGAATATGTCTGCAAGCAGAATCACCGCGACCAGCAACGATCCTGGCAGCGATAGCGGAGTTCGAGTCAGTCGAGAAGCGCAGCAACACGAAACGACGCGCACCCCGTTAATCGAGTCAAGGTTCGCGACAGCCGCGGACATCGTTGAATACTATGGCTCGCCGCAGCGCGGCACCATGCGCGCGTTTGTCATCCTGATGGATGGCAAGCCTGCCGGATTCATTGGCCTCCTTCGCGAGGGCGGCATCGGCAAATACTTCACCGAATACAAGCCGGAACTGCAGCCCTACCTGAAATCAATTACCATCATGCGCGCGTTGTGCAGGGCACTCGATTGGTGCCGTGCATACCGAGGGCCAGTGATAGCAATAGCGACGACCGCTGAGAGCTGCTACACGATGAATCGACTGGGGTTCGAGCACATGGAAGGCATCTACTACGGATGGTTCGATAAATGGCACAGATAGCAGTCGCAGCAGTCATGCTGGTCGCCGGGGCCTACAAGGGCTATCAGGCGAAAAAGCTCAAGGAGGAGGAAGCCAAGGGCCTCCAAGAGGCAGCCGTCCGACAGATGGCCATTACCTCCCGCGAGATGTCCGAGGAGATCCGCAACAAGGAGCTCATGCACTCGCGCGCCATTGCGGTGGCTGGTCTCTCCGGCGCCGGCACCGATGGCCTGACCAAGCTCCTCGGAGATCTGAACACCGAAGGCGAGTACCGCGTCATGTCGGTGCTGTGGAACGGCCAGAACGAGGCTCAGGGTTTGATATACCGGGCCGAGGCCGCACGGCGCGAAGGCAAGGCCGCTCAGACCGCTGGCATCATCGACGGCATCACATCGGCCGTGTCCGCTTACGTGGGCATGGGCGGCAAGGCTGGTCCGGTCGCGCACAAGGCCGACGACATAGATCTCGGTGGCCTGTATCAAAGCGGCACGATAATTGATGCGCCGATTCGCGGGTCGAATATTATTCCATCAGCGGGGCTCGCCTAATGGCTGACAATTTCAGAATTGCAGGCTTCGTACTCGGGCTGGCCATCAAGGCGCCCTGCCACACTGTTTCGGAAGTCAATCTCGACCCTCTCTTTGGGACCGGCCAGACCATCGACGGCTACGTTGTGACGGACGGCGACCGTGTCCTGCTGGTCGCCCAGACTAATCCGATCGACAACGGCATCTACTCGGTGCGTCAGTCGGCGTGGGTCCGAGATGGCGATGCTGACGGCAACCGCGACTGGGTCGGCGGCACCCTGGTCCCGGTGTGGAACGAGGCCACGCAGGAAATCATCATCTGGCGACTCAACGACGATCCTGATTCCAAGGAAGTCGGCGCCGATGACCTGATCTTTACGGTTTACTACGATCCGGCCCAAGGCGGTGGTGGCTTCGGCACCCTGCAGCAAGTCACCGATAACGGCAGCATCACCGACAACCGCATACGGATCACGGATGGATCGGATCTCGAAGTGCGCGATGGCGGTGCGGTCAGGATAGACAATGTCGGCAATACGCGGAATGTCCAGATTTCCGTGGCGCCAGCACTGGGCGGCGATGCCATAATCTTCAATGCCAGCGGCGGGGTCGACGTATTCAGCTTCGACCGTGCCCTCGACACCGAAAACAACAGCATCCATATTGGCGCGACTGGACGGCTGGCCTTCTACGGGTTCGACGACTCGGTCGAGAGCTACATCAGGGGGCAGTCAGGCAATATCGAATACATCGCACCCACGTTCTCTCACATCTTCGATGGCGAGCTGGAGATCCCGCACTACCGGGTCCCGACTGTCGAATTCATACTCGCCGCCAACGCGGTGACGATCGACGTCAACCAGACCTCGGCCTGCTTCGTCGACATAGATCCTGCGACCGGCGATTTCGATGTGACCCTGACGGCCCCGGCTCAGGGCACTGGTTTCTACTACGAGATCGTCATTGATTTCATTCAGGGTAATCCTGACTTTCAGCCGATCTGGCCGGGATCTGTGTTATGGCCGATTGGCGTTGCCCCGACCCTCTCTCCGCAAGAGGACGATCTGGACACAGTCCATCTCTACACGCGAGATGGCGGCGTTACGTGGAAAGGGTCCTTCCTGCTGGACTACTCGTAGTGGGTCTGCTCTCTGGCGGCTCTCTGATGTATGAGGCTCCAGTGCCGGAGCTCAAACGGTATGAGCCGACCGGGACATTTATGTCCACGGCCGACTTTGAGATCTCGTTCACGAATGACGGCCGCAACTGGCAAAGGGCCAACTACGAAGAAGAAGTAGATCCACCGGGCATAGGTTTCGGTGTATATGCTGAGGTCTACAGCACTTTCCGAGCGTGGGTCGTGAACGACCGCTGGCCCATGGTCATTCCAGCCAACTTCGTGCAGTCATTCGCTTTCAGGATGGTCGGCACCGACCCGATAAGGTTCGAGGCGAGCAACCCGCCACCGGAGGAGCCAAATCCCGGCGAGGAGGAGGATGATTTTGATGGGTCTATTATGCTGGCGAAGGGCGCCCAGTGGGTAGGGAAAGGCACCGTCGTCCTCAAAAGATCCGCCGATGCGATTGACTGGAAAGATGAGGCGGACATTGAGGACCCACTTGGATCCACCCCTGACTGGCCCAGGATCGGGCAGGGCCTAATGAAATTCATGCCTGAGATTGGCACTCAAGGCCTGTTTCTGGCCTTGGGCTCTACTCCCGCCATAATTCAAGATGGATACTGGACCTCCGGGCCAAGCGGCAGGGGTTGGTCGGTCCACACCTTTCCTGAGGACTTCTCAGGCGACTCTCAGCATGACTGGGTCGACTGGCTTGTCGGCAACGGCGACCCTGACGACCCAGTCTTGGTGATAGGGTTGCAGCACAATGGCAGGATCTACACCTCGTCCACTGGCGACGACTGGACGCTGCGCTTCGACCCATTCCCTGAGCAGATCTTATCCAGCATAGCTTGGAATCCGATGGCCCGGAACGGTAATGGCGCGTTCTTCGCCATAATGAATGCCAGCCCCGGAAATCCCGAGAACCTGCTCACCTCGCCTGATGGCATATTCTGGAATCCGGTCGACCCGAACAATCTCCCCCTTAGTAACGGCTCGCTCGCCTGCGACACCGGCAAGAACCTGATGATTGCCAGACAGAGCACCACTCAATTTCAAGCTGACTTTCTGAACGGCGGCTACTATATGTCGGATGACGATGGCCACTCATGGAAAGAGTTTGCAGATCGAAGGGGTGGCTTTGTTCAATTCGTCGACCGCAAAATCGGCGTGGTCATTGATGAAACGGTATTTATCGACACTGGCGACATCGTCATTTCTGATACCAGATCTAACCCGGACACCGCCATCGCTGCAATGTTCATTAACGCTTTCTTCCAAAAGTCCGGCAACCAAATCAAGCAGCAAACCAGCCGTGATGGCATCCTTGGTCTCGGGCTGTGGGCCACTAAGCAATTTCCACTATCAGCAGATACCCTTAACCCGTTTTACTATCAGATCAGGCTGGATGGCAGCGGCGATGCCTTCCGTGTCACCAGCGAGCCTATCAACGAGTGGATTGATTTCGGGACCACTGTGGACTGGAGCTACCTTCTGGATTCTGGCTTCGATTCAAAGAGTTTCACCGGCACCCTTCGCATTCGGGAGAAGGAGACTCTGATAGAGTCCAATACCGTGTCGGTGTTGATCGAGGCGGCTGTGATTAAAGGCGCTGATCTAAGCGGGGTCGAGTCACCAACAGCGGTCGGCACGGTTGGATTCATCCCGCATGGCGAGGCGGCTATCTCTGGCGTCGAGGCTGCGCCGGCAGTCGGATCGGTTGGTGTCGAGATCTCAAACGTCGAGGTCTCAGGCGTCGAGGCGACTCCAGAAGTCGGCACGGTCACAGGAACCTAAGGACAGGACAATGGCTACACTTCCACAAGCAGCAGACTACGGCCCTCGGGTAAAGCTGGTCTCGAATAGAATCGACCGTCCTGGGGCTGGCGAGAATGCGGTGGCCGAGGCTCTGGAAAGGGCTGCCGGCACGTTCGTCAACATGGCCATCGAGCACAAGCAGAAGGACGACGCGCTCAGCTACTCCAACGCCAAGAATGAATACCTGATCGCCAGCATCGAGGAGCAGGACAAGCTGGCCGACGATCAGGACTTTGCCACGCAGAC
>SDBS01004260.1_pt1 | contig 14015 bp, 10 predicted proteins | sample 2277091 | NCBI WGS metagenome assembly SDBS01 (sample SAMN10404972, study PRJNA504765) | marine sediment metagenome | isolation source: marine sediment core GS10_PC15, 163 cmbsf | place: Arctic Ocean: Southern Knipovich Ridge | collected 2010
CCACGAGTCGTCGCAGCATCCGGAACAGCGTCGTCTTGGCCGATCCCTGCGGTCCGTGCAACACCGGGATGGGGTGCGGGATATCGGGAACGAAGCAGCACACGACATACACCAACAAGAGGAGTCGCTGCGATTCATCCGAGATGTTCACGAACTGCAGGAGATCACGCAGGTCGCCTCCGCGTTCCGGCTCTGGCTGGTGCCGCTGGTGAGAGTACCGTCGGAACAGGATTGGCGGGTCCGCGACGATCTCCCAGCTCCCCGGCATGATCTTCGCCGCCCGCCACTCTCTATCTGAGAGGTCATACCAGATGGTATCATCGGCCCGTGCCACGCGATTGGCGAGACGGTGCTCTTCGCCCTCGAACCGCGCCATCGCTTCGACCACATTCAGCGCGGCCGTCACTGCCTCCGAATTCGCCGCTTTCTGTTCGCTTTGCCAGAACCTCCCGGCCACCCATCGCTTGAAGTCCTTTCCTCGACAGCGCCATAACTCTCTGTGTCCTCCCACAGGCACACGGGCGAATCCATCCCCGAGATCATCGTGAAACAACTCGACGCCCTCTGATTCCATGAGGGCGACTAGCCGGTCGGCTTGCGATGGCCGCTTCTCAGTCTCACCATCACCCGACTCACTCACCGCAGCAGGTGTTGCTTGTGGCTGCCACTCGGGCGCAGCCTCCGCTAGCGCCTGTAGCTCCTCGATGGTATGCTCTGCATCCAGCCAGTCCGAGACATCGCCCTTCTTGGGGAGCCTCGACAACTCCACCACCTTCACCGACTGCGCGACGCGTCGCAGTGAGCGGGCCACCTCCGCGGCGTGTTCGCGGCCGGGGTCGTCGTTGTCCGGGAGGATGATGACATTCCGTCTCCGCAGCGCTTCGGCATGCTCCTTGCGCCACTTCCCCGCTCCCCCGGAGTTCGTTGTGGTGATTAGGCCTTCACTGGCGAGGCGGTCGGCGTCCTTCTCGCCCTCCGTAACGTATACGCTGGCATTCGGTGCTGCAAGCAATTCAGGAAGTCGGTACAGCACCCGTCGCACGCCCGTCAGGTTCCACACCCACCCATCCTTGCCGTCCGGCTGCCGCTGCTTGAAGCCCTTCGGATCATATCGCACTGCCTGGAACAGGAGCATTCTGTCCTCGTCCAGGTAGTCGTACGTGGTGGCGATCTGCCGTGTCTCACGCCCGTTGACCAACCCGGCCTCCTTGGCCAGGCTGCCCAACGCCGTCGGGAAGTCCACCCCACGGAGCCGCATCTCGAAGTCAAACACTGATCCCTTAGCATCGCAGCCAAAGCACTTGAACAGCCCTGTTGATCGCTCGATGGACAGGCTGGGATCGTGGTCATCATGGAATGGGCAGAGGGCCTTCCAATGCCCTCTTGCATCGGACTTGAGCGGATTCCTGACTCGTGAGGCATAGAATCGCTCAATGTCGAGTGCGCTCAGAACATCATTCCGGTCTGGTTTGAACTGGTGTGTCACAATCATCTCCGATCTCCGATAGTCGCTCCGGGCCGCCCCCACTTGTGGTCGGAGAGGCCACTTCCGCCCGGGCGGTCGGAAGCGGCCCGGGACCATCTTTTCGCAGTATCCCTGGCAGATGTGGGCCGAATAGCCCTGGATTGTCGGCGGCGAACGCACGAGCGACGAGCCGCGCCAGAATCCGCTCCGCTGTCCGCCACTGCTCGGCAGACATCGGCTCCTTGCTAATACTGGTTCGGAACGTAAACCGTTGCTTGCTCTTCTGGCTGCTTGCCGTCACTCGTTGCTCCAAACGAAAAGGGCGAGCCTCCGGAACGCTGTCCGCAGACCCGCCCATCGAGTTGCCATGGGTTTTTCCCTCTGGCAGACTCTGAGGTCTACGAACGCCTTCCGAAAGCTCGCCTGGGTTCTTCCCTTCGACGAGTCCCTACTTAGTTGTCGGTCGTACTCAGGCCAACCCGGTCCAGCAATTCGATCTGCTGACTAGGCGGCTTGATTGTCTCCTCACGCCTTATGTTGGTGATCCGCCTGTCCTTCATCTCTGCAGTCACTTTTCCGTAGGACGTCTCCCTGATCGCCACAATGACGGCCGTCTCGTCTTGAGTCAACTCAACTGCCTTTTCGATTGCATTATTGGCTATCGTGCTCCGCGGCTTCGTCATTGTTCTCCAACCCTCACCCTTCGCCTCGCAGAGTCGCCTCCACCACGCGCTCAGCGACCCAGAGAAACTCAAATCTGGGTAGCACCCGTTCCCCCTGCGGTCCGCGCAGCAAGTCAGCTGCATCGTCAGCCAGCCCCAACTCCACCAACCGCCTCTTCTGCGCGGCCTTCGACACCTGCCACTCGCACCTCGTGCCAAGCAGGTGAATGGCGTTGTCCATCACGTTCGTGTCGAAAATGCCGGGCTGTATGAGATCGAAGTTGGTCGCGCTCCAATTCAGATCTCGGATAGACTGTACATAAGGCATGGCGCGTGCAACCCGTCCCTCAGTGGTTGGGGTCCGCAATCGACGCCTGTTACTCCGAACCCGAACGCCAATGAGCATCCTAAGGATCTCTTCGGCAGCAGTGCCATACCGCGCTCGCGGCATCTGTAGACACGCCGCGAAGTAGCCAGCCTCCATGCTCATCCACACTGGCTCGTGCTGCTCATCCGTGAACGCCTCCCGTTCCGTGCGGCAGAAGAGCCGGACCCCTGTCGTGTCCTTGACCTCCATATCCAACGCCTGCTGCTCTGGTGAACGTAGATTCGCGTGCAGTACTCCGTGCCCGACCTCTTCCCCAATGGTGTGGCCTTCCCGCCCGGGCACTTCGATGGCATGGTGGATCAGGACCAGTAGCTTCTGCGTGTCCAGCGCGCCAATGGCGTCTCTTGGAATCCCATAGCTTGTCCGCTCGTCATCGGAATAGTACACCAACTCGCAGCCGATCTCCCGGACGAGCAGCGCCGGCGGGACCACGATCCCAGGAATCGGGCCCTGCTTGACCTCGTGTCTCCTGATGAGCGCGGATGCCTGTTCCTCAATCTCCAACGGCCGCCTCTCACGCCACCAACGTTGCGTATGAGTCAGCCCCGAACCCCTCGCCGCACCAAGCATGTCGCTATCTCTCCTTGCCCCGCCGCGTGAAGAACAACTGCGCGGTAGGTGACTGCTTCAGTCGCTTCAGCCCCTCGGGCTCGAAGCGCGCGCCTGCTGGCTCGTCCGGGTCCGCAGCCAGATCAAGCAGCTTCTCGAAATCGCCATCGCGCAGCAGTAGCGCCGCGTTCAGCACGTCTGCCAGTGCGATGATCGCCTCCAGTGGTGGCGGCTTTCGCCGGCCCATCTCGATTTTGTTGAGGACAACGTAGTCTTGCCCCGCCCCCTCGCCAAGTTGGCGGAGCGTCATCTTCCTCGCCTCCCGCAGTTCCCTGAGGAACTTGCCGAACGACATCCTCTCTCCTCCTTGTGCAGATGTTTGCTGTAGACAGAAGCGCTAGTTATTATGGCTAGTCGAGTATATCACGGGGGAACGAGTCTGTCAACTTACCTGCGGTTCAGGTAGGCTGCGCGCCCCCCGCGCTATCCGTCTGCCGCGTCCGGTGCGCCTTCACACGGCAGTAGGCGCTGCAATACTTCTTCTCTCGCCCCCACGGGGCGGCGACAAAGCGTCTGTTGCACTCCGGGCTTGCGCACACCCGCGGCTTGCCGATGCTCTCCATGACCGCCAGCACCTCCGCCGCGTCGTCACTCACGTAGTCATGTTCCCCGACTACATCGTCCGGCGTTCTCGGTCCGCACTCGTCCTCTGGCAACCACTCCTCAACGCCCCATTTCCCTGCCGCGAGCCGTGCCGCCACGATACCTCTGACCTGCTCATCCGCCTCCGCGATAGCATCTTCCGTCTTCTGCCGCAGGTGCTCGAACATCTCCTGCGCCACTTGTAGCTGGTCCTGGGTTGCCTTGAGCTCGTTCATTGCCTTCAGGGCGAGCGGGTTGAACTCGGCCAGCCAGTCGTTCTTCAACTTTTCGATTAGGCTCCTCATGGTCTCAGAAGGCGGCTTGCCCATGGCGCGCTCCCTTCGATACGATGCAACGTATCAACGTATCAATACCACATTGCTGTCAGCCTGTCAACCCCCCAGGCGACATCCCCCATCCTCACAGGCCGAGCGCCCCATCGCCTTCTTTGACATCCCCTCTGCAAAGTCTTACAATCTTCCTCGGCCGCGTGCCAGCAAGGCACTCGACCAAGCGAGGCGAGGGGCATGCCCAACCTTCGGGACTTCATCACTATCCGTCAGGCTGCCGATATGATCGGCGTCTCACCCGCTACGCTACGCAACTGGGACCGCGCGGGCAAGCTGAAGGCGATCCGCAACCCGATGAACCGATACCGGCTCTATCGCCGCGACGATATCGAGGCGTTCTTGGTCTCCTTGGGAGTCCACGACCTACGCCCCAGAGGCCACTCGGGCGAGCGTCCACAGACCCTCCGAAAGGAGTCTGTCTGAATGCCATCTGACATGACCTTCCTGACGAACGAGCCTGGCAATAGCCTGCGTGACCGCTTTGGCATATTGCTGGCGGAAGACACAGGGTCTTTCGACTGCCTCGTCGGGTACTTCTTCATAAGCGGCTTTCACTTGCTGTACCCCGCCCTCGAACAGGTTGACAAGATCCGTATCCTGGTTGGTCTCCGAACAGACGCCACGGCGTACGAACTCCTGCAGCGAGCTAGACAGCAGGGCGAGTTGGCTCTTCGGTCGCACGCGTCGGCAAAGGAGCAGGTGTCCAAGGATGTGTTAGGCGAACTCGAAGAGACTGCCGATAGCGCGGATGTAGAGGCCGGCGTCCACAAGTTCGTGGAATGGGTCCGCTCTGGTAAGCTGGAGATCAAAGCGCATCCCTCCGAGAACCTGCACGCCAAAGTCTACATCATGACCTTCCGGGAGGGTGACAGGGACAAGGGGCGCGTCATCACCGGCTCCAGCAACCTCACCGAGTCGGGGCTGCAGCACAACCTTGAGTTCAACGTCGAGCTGAAGACCCGCAGTGACTATGAGTTCGCCCTCGCCAAGTTCGAGGAACTCTGGGAAACGGCGGTCGACGTGTCGAGGCCCTATGAGGACACCGTAGTCAACCGCTCGCCCTTCGCCCACTTCACGCCACATGAGCTATATCTCAAGTTCCTCTACGAGTACTTCAGAGACGAACTCAACCGGCCGGATGAACTGGAAAACATCTACGTGCCAGAGGGGTTCAAGCGACTGAGATACCAGGAGGAGGCCGTACTCAGCGCCAGGAAGGTGCTTGAGGAATACGGTGGGCTGTTCCTCTCGGACGTGGTCGGTCTCGGCAAGACCTACATGGCCGCGCTCCTAGCGCAGCAACTGGATGGACGTTCACTAGTTATCGCACCTCCGCACCTGCTGGACAAGCATAACCGTGGGTCGTGGCGGAACGTCTTCGGTGACTTTCGCGTTCCGCACACTGATTTCGAGTCCATTGGCAAGCTGGAGGACCTTCTCGCGCGGGACGTCACGAAGTACTCGAACGTCTTCATCGACGAGTCCCATCGCTTCCGCACCGAGACGAACCAGACCTACGAGATGCTTGCTCAGATCTGCCGCGGCAAGCGCATCATCCTGGTCTCGGCAACGCCCATGAACAACACGCCGAGGGACATCCTCAGCCAAGTCAAGCTGTTCCAGAACGGCAAGAACAGCACGATCCCGAATGTTCGAAATCTTGAAGTATTCTTCGCGCGTCTTGCGAAGAACCTAAACGGCCTCGACCGGCAGCGGGATCGCGAGCAGTACTTCGAAACCGTGCAGGCCAACGCCAAGGCGACTCGGGAGCATGTCCTCAGCCATCTGATGATCCGGCGCACCCGCGCTGAGATCATGAAATACTACGGGGAGGATCTGAAACTCCAGGGTCTGAAATTCCCCGAGGTGGCAGACCCGCAGCCGCTTTTCTACCGATTCAGCAAGAGCGAGAACGAGATCTTCGAGGAAACCGTGCGCTTACTGGCCTCAGAGTTCACCTATGCCCGCTACAAGCCCCTGACCTATTACGAGGGAAAGCGCGCGCAACGCGAAGTTCAGAGCCAGCGGAACCTGGCCCGATTCATGAAGATCCTGATGATCAAACGACTTGAGAGCAGCTTCCATGCGTTCCGCCTGACCCTTGATCGATTCATCCGGTCTTACGAACGGGTCATCGAGGAATACGGCAAAGGCCACGTCTACATCAGCAAGGAGCATATCAACAAGATTTTCGACCTGCTGGAGACGGATGACCAGGAGGCTATTGACCAGTATCTCGAAGCCGACAAAGCAGAGCGGTTGGCGGTGGGAGATTTCAGTGATGACTTCATCCGCGACCTGAAGAGCGACCGGCGAATCCTGAGGAAGATCCAGGAATCGTGGAGACGAGTCAAGCGCGACCCCAAATGGGAATCCTTGCGCGACATGCTCGGCCGCGACCCCAAGCTCAGGAAGGGCCGGCTCATCATCTTCACTGAGTCAAAGGAGACCGCTGAGTACCTGGCAGAGCGGATTGGCGCTGAAGTCGAGAAGGACGTTCTGCTGTTCACCGGCGATTCCAACGAATCAGTACGCAAGGACGTCATCGCGAATTTCGACGCCCGCGCCTATCAGCCCAAAGACCAGTACCGCATCCTTGTCGCCACGGAGGTGCTCTCCGAAGGCGTCAACCTTCATCGCGCGAACATCGTCATCAACTATGACATCCCGTGGAATCCGACCCGCCTCATCCAGCGCGTCGGTCGCGTCAACCGCGTCGACACGACCTTCGATACCATCCACACCTACAACTTCTTCCCAACTGAGGAAAGCAACGATCTGATCAAGCTGAAGGAGGCGGCTGAAGCCAAGATCCACGCTTTCATCGAGATGCTCGGCGCGGATGCACGATTGCTGACTGAGGGAGAGGAGGTCAAGTCCCACGACCTCTTCGCCAAGTTGACCTCCAAGAAGACGATCACAGGTGAGGATGAAGAGGCCGAAAGCGAACTGGAATACTTGACTGAGATTCGCGGAGTTCGCGATGAGCAGCCGGAGTTGTTCTCCCGTATCAAGCGGCTGCCAAAGAAGGCACGCTCGACCCGGCTAGTCGCCGCCGAGGAGGGAGGCAATGTGAAGAGCTTCCCGTCGCTCGTCACCTATTTCCGTCAGGGAAAGCTGGACAAGTTCTTCATGGCTCAACCTGCCAGCGCCGAGTCACTCGAACTGGACTTCTTCGCAACCGCCAAGCTTCTCAGGCCAGCTGATCCATCGGAGAAGCGCCAGCCGATCCTTCACGAGTTCTATGCGCTGCTGGACAAGAACAAGACCGCCTTCGATGCCGCAACGAGTCCGGCCTTGGACGATGCCATCCCCAGGCATAAGGGAGGGGCAAACGATGCCTACATCCTGAAGCGCCTCAAGGCGAAGGAGATCCGTCGCTATCACGGATTCACCGACGACGACGAGCTGTATATCCAGCAGGTGGTCCAGCTCTTGACTGATGGCGCGCTGCCCCGGCCAACTACGAAGAAGGTCGCAGAGGCGATGAGGAAGGATGCCGAGCCGCTGAAGGTGCTTGGCATTCTGCGACGTGACATCCCCTCGCTTTTCTTCCAGGCCACTCGCGCGCAGCAGATGGCGCACGTGCTGCACCCCCGCGAGGTCATTCTCTCCTCCTACCTGTTGGAGACAGAATGAACCGCCACCAGGCTCGGGAGTTCGTCACGCAGACGTTCACCCAATCATTCGATAGGGACCGGTTCCGCAACTTCGCCATGAACCTTCTCAATCACCTTGATGAAACCAAGGCGTTCGCGCGGAACACCCAGTATATCAAGCAGGCATTCAGAGGCCACGTGAGGCGCTTTGAACGTCTCGGCACATTCACGTCGCCAGAGAACGAGAAGCTGGACCTTCTAGTCGTCCACCTGACCACCGAGTCCAAACTGGAGCGCGCCCGCACAGCCATCCGCAACTTCGTAGCCGACCACTTGAAAGAGCGCGACGACAAGGAGGCCGCCCTCGTCGCGTTCGTTTCGCCCACCGAGAGACAGTGGCGCTTCTCTTACGTCAAGATGGAGTATGCCACAGTCGAGAAGGAGTCAGGCAAGGTCGGCGTTGAAGCGCGCCTGACGCCTGCCCGGCGCTTCTCCTACATCGTCGGCGAGGGTGAGAGCTGCCACACGGCGCAGACCCGATTCCTCGACCTGTTGCAGGACACCGAGACCGATCCCGCGCTTGCCGACGTCGAGCAGGCGTTCAGCGTCGAAGCCGTCACCAAGGAGTTCTTCACCAAGTACGCGGAGCTGTTCGAGTCAATTCATGAGGCCCTGGACCGACTGGTTGCTAAGGATAGGGTGCTTCGAGGCGAGTTCAAGTCCAAGGGTGTCGACACTGTGGACTTCGCGAAGAAGTTGATGGGCCAGATCGTATTCCTATACTTCCTACAGAAGAAAGGCTGGCTTGGCGTCGCCAAAGGAGAGGACTGGGAAACCGGCCCGCGGGACTTTCTGCGCAGACTGGCCAACGGCGAGCATGGCCAGTACAGCAATCTCTTCAACGACATCTTGGAGCCGCTCTTTTACGACACCCTGGCTACTGACCGCGGTCATGAAGCATGGTGTAAGCGGTTCCGTTGCCGTATCCCCTTCCTCAACGGCGGCTTGTTCGAGCCGCTCGGCGATTACGACTGGCGCAAGACCGACATCCTTCTGCCGAACACGCTGTTCACAAACTCAGAGCCCGTGGAGGAAGGCATCACCGGCACCGGTGTCCTTGATGTCTTCGACCGCTACAACTTCACGGTCAACGAGGCCGAGCCGTTGGAAAAGGAGGTCGCCATTGACCCCGAGATGCTCGGCAAGGTATTCGAGAATCTGATCGAGGAGAACCGCCGGAAGGGCCTGGGCGCGTACTACACCCCGCGCGAGATCGTACACTACATGTGTCAGGAAAGCCTCATCAACTACCTGGACACCTCCTTGAGCAACGGCAAGGAGATCGTTCCGCGAACCGACATCGAAACCTTCGTCCGACTCGGGGAGCAGATCTCCTACTACGAGGCTGTTAAGGCAGAATACGACTTGTCCAAGAGGATGCCCAAGGCCATCCAGCAGCATGCCAGGGTGATGGACGAAAAGCTCGCCGGCATTACCATCTGTGACCCGGCTGTCGGCTCCGGCGCCTTCCTGGTGGGAATGATGACCGAGATCGTCCGCGCCCGCTGCGCTCTCACGCCCTATTTCAACGACGTCCACGAGCGCAACCCGTATCACTTCAAACGCCATGCGATCCAGCACTGCCTCTATGGCGTGGACATTGACACCGGTGCGACGGAGATCGCCAAACTCCGGCTGTGGCTATCACTGGTCGTGGATGAAGAGGATGTGAAGCAGATCAAGCCCCTGCCGAACTTGGACTACAAGATAGTGCCAGGAGATTCACTGCTTGGTTTCCTGTCTGGCACGCCAGCAGTGCGTGAGATCGAGAAGCTCAAGGAGGACCTTTTCAACAGCAGCGACCACGCCACCAGCGCCCGCCTCAGGCGGCAGATCGACCGCAACCTCGCTGAACGCATCGCCTCGTCAAAGCAGGTCTTCGGCTACGAAGTCACGTTCGACTTCGAACTGTGGTTCTCCGAGGTCTTCCGCGCGAAGAAGGGCTTCGATGTTGTGATCGCCAATCCCCCGTATGTCTCGGTCGAGAAGTTCGCTCGCACCGGCGTCCAGGCCGAGTGGAAGCGAAGATACAAGACCTACGCCTCACGCGGTGACATCTATTGCTTCTTCTTCGAACGGGGGCTCTCGCTGCTCCACGAAGGCGGGGTACTGACCTTCATCAGCTCGAACAAGTTCCAGCGCGCGGGCTACGGGAAGGGCCTCCGCCAACTCCTCGCCAGCCAGCAGGTGAAGACACTCATAGACTTCTGCGAGCTCCCCGTGTTCGCCGCCGGAACCGATCCCATGATCACCATCCTCGCCAGGAGTCCCGCGGCCGGGGACCGCGAATTCCCGGTATTGGTCGTGAAGAATGAGTCCGAGTTTGGCTCGCTCGCGCAATCAGTCGAATCGCGCGCATCCGGCTACCGACCGGAATTGCTGAAAGCTGAAGGCTGGTCACTGCAAGGCAGTCACGATGTCGCCCTGGTCGAGAAGCTGCGCGCCAGGGGCACACCGCTCGGCGAGCACCTCAACGGTGCCATCATGGCGGGGATCAAGACTGGCTACAATAAGGCGTTCTGGCTCGACACCCGCCTGGCACGGAGGTTCCTTGCCGAGGACCGCGAGGCAGCAGACCGGTTCATACGGCCGATGATCCTGGGCGATGACGCCAGACGCTGGATTTCCAAACCCATCTCCAAGTACCTGATCTACACACCCAGAGGCACAGACCCCAGGACGCTTGGCGCTATAAGGCATCATCTCGCTCAATGGCGTCCCCGTCTGGAGGGGCGAGCACTTGACCAGAAATGGTATGAGTTGCAGCAAGCTCAGGCGACCTACTCAAAGACCTACGGCGAGCCGAAGATCGTCTATCCAGATATCGCGTTGGAGCCTCGATTCTCCCTGGATACCGGGGGACGGTATCCAGACATGACGGCCTTCTCTATCCCCTCAGGAGATGCGTGGCTCGTTGCCATCCTTAATGCAAGCGCTTCGTGGTTCTTCCTATGTCGGACTGCGGCTGTGTTAGGTGATGCGGACAATCGAGGTCGGGTCCGCTGCAAGACGCAGTACGTGTCGAGAATCCCGATCCCTGCTGTTGCTGAGAGTGACAGATCTCGCCTTGCCAGACTCGCAGACCGCGCCAGCAAGCTGGCGGCCGCAGACAATGGGACCGAACTCGCCGAGGTCGAGCAAGAGATAGACGAGATCGTCTACCGCCTCTTCGAACTGACCCCGGCCGAGATCGCCCACATCGAGGGTGCTCTGGCCAACACGCACGCTCGGCATTCGCACGACGCAGAGGACAAGGATGAGGACTAGCGGCTGTGCTGGACGAACGCGGTCGCTGTCAGATGATGTGGCTGGCTCGTCAGGCCGCCGAAACTAGAGGAGGGACGATATGCCCGTTCTCATAGTGAACATGACTGGCAACCGAGATCAGTTTGAGGATCGACTGTGTGCGGAGCTTGGCGCTACCACCACTGTCGAGACAGAACTGCGATCGGTTCGGGGTGAGGAGTTTCTGAGGGGCTCCATCCGCTTGCCCGACGATTGCCGTGTGCTGGTCGTCGTAGCTCACGCCTGTCAGCGCGCAGACAAGTCGGTGCACATAGATATGGGGATTCAGCCGACTTGTGCGACCGCGGAGGCCGTACGACAGATCGAGTCCCCATTAGGGCTGTCTGACCTAATCACGGCGCGTTCGCCCTACGTCCTGGTCTTCTACTCGTGCGAGGCCCTGGCGCCTGCCACCATGGCGAGCATGTTCCGCGATCCCGACTGCCTTGGCATCGTCGGCAGTCCCGACAAACCCGGTGATCTCGATGTCGAGCGAGTAGCTGGAATCGTGGACGGCTTGCATGATGCGGTTGCCAACGGAGTATCGGATGGCGTGGAACTCCAGCGCGTGGTGGATAGGGTCCTGACCTCAACCCAGGGGAGCGTTGACTTCTACTTCTGCGAAACCCCTCGGATCACAGTCGAGTAGCGGTTCGGCGAGCTGCCTGAGTGAAGCATTGGCTCCGAGTAGGGTAGCGAGTTCGGCGCGAGTCGTGTGAAACGGATGCCAGGCAACCGTGTTGAGGAGATCATCGGGCAAGTCACCGAGCTTGCCAAGGAGTACTATCGGCTCACGAGCCGGCCACTTGGCGTGACAGGCGAGGTCGGCGAGTTTCAGGCTGCCACTCTTCTTGGACTGCAGCTCTGCGATGCCCGTACCGCCGGCTACGATGCTGTATCGCCTGATAGATCAATTCGCTATCAGATTAAGGCGCGAGTCCTCCAGGATGGGAAGCGGGGCGGCCGCGTATCGAGAATCGACGTCGGCAAGGAGTTCGACGCAGTGCTACTCGTTCTCATGAGCGAAGACTATGAGGTCGTCGGCATATACGAAGCCTCGCGTGACGCAGTCGTCAGCGCTCTTACTCGCCCCGGGTCGCGATCAAGGAACGAGAGAGGCGCTCTGAGCGTTCAGCAGTTCATCAAGATCAGCCGACCCGTCTGGCCCCGGCCGGTCGGCTAGAGAATCCGCCCCTGGGTACTCTACGATGGGTGAACTGGCTTGGTGGCCACGCGTGCGATGGCGGAACAGCGCAGGGCGTGTGAGGTCAGATCGCAATGGGAGATCTCTGCGAGTTGTCAGAACGCCTGGAAGGAGTTTCCAGAGAGGACAGGAGCCGGTCAGCATGACCGTTCGTGAGCGTATCATGGCCGCGCTGCAGTGCGCAGACGGCCCCATATGCGATGACCACATGGTTGATAGGGCAGATCTGCGGCGCCGCCAGGACTCTAACAACACTTGCCCGCAACTGGCCGACGAGTGCCTTATCCTGCGGGAGCGAGGCCAGTGTTCGGACTGTCTGCAGGAAGGAAAGAAGAGAGTCAAGTTCGTCAACACGCTGCTACCCGTGGGGGATGCGTCGTCATCACGACCTGTCTCCCCTCCCCCTGTTCCCCCGCCGCCTGGTGATGGGCACGATTCTGAACGCCCTTGGTACTGGGAAGGCAACGTTCAGGCGCGACTAGTCGCGTGGCTAACCAGTCAGGGATATGAAATCTACCGCGTGGCAGATACCGCCTCGCGGGAACACGGCCCAGACATAGCGTGTGCAAAGGGTGAGAGGAAGCTGTGTGTTGGTGTGAAGGGCTATCCGAAGGGTGGCAAGCGCACGCGCCCGGCTACTCAGGCTCGGCACTGGTTCGCCCATTCAGTCTTCGAGGCCCTGCTCTACCGCGACAGGGACCCTGACGGTCGGCTGGCGATGGCGTTTCCGGACTTCCCCACATATCGGCGCCTTGCGGGTCGCATGGAATGGCTTCGTACTAACCTACCACTTGAGATCTACTGGGTCCGAGAATCTGGCGGGGTGGAACGCGAGTAGAGGTCCCAGTGGGTGCGGAGCGTCCCGACCTTTTGCCCAAGGTACACTCTCGATGACGCCGCGCCCGCTGCCGGCCCGCAACCTTCCCTCTGGCGACATCGACGAAGAATGCCGGCCCCCCAGACCCCTCGCCCATGAGGGTTCCCGCGGATCTCCCTCACCATGGGGGTCCCCGCGTCGCCGCACTATGGGCGCCTTTTTGGATTTCGCGACTTCGGAGCAGACCCTATACCTACTTTCGCCGGCAAACGCGGGACCGTCAACTGAGGGGGTGGGGGTGGGCACACGCGCCGCGACCCCAGAGCGAGGGGGGGTGCCCCAGGGGCCGCGTTCATCAAGCACTGCGTCAGATGCTTCCAAGGTCACATGCCATACCACCGTTCACTCTCAGTCCCAGAGACTGAGGGCCTCAGGCGTCCAGCGCGAAGCACGAAGGGTAGTCGAGATCGTCGCCTTCCAACTTCTGATGGTCGGGGATCTTGCCACTGTCGTCCGAGGTCGTGGCATCGTAGGTCCAGAGCGACCCAGGCATGTGAATCGCGACGAACCCCCTGCCGTAGGGCATACTGTGAACCGGGTGAGAGGTTGCGTCGAGGACCGCTTCTCCCAGCACGCGTGAGCCGTCGGCCCACAGGCTCGCAGAGGTCAACTCAACCACCCACACATGGTGAGGCATCGGCATCCTCAGGTAGAGCTTCAGCAGCCCAGGGTGCATGTCCAGGTCCCCTGCTGCGGCGCGACGTGCCAGGTGTCTCTTGAATCTCGCGCATGTCATCAGAGTGGGTCTGAGCAACGGCCGGTTGCCGTCGGGGGAGAACAGCGACATGACCTGCTGAGCACTGGAGTTGCCCTCGCTCGCGGCAGCGTTGACTCGTGACAAGAACACTTCATCTCCCATCAACTGGCGAGCCATTGAGTCAACTGACAGCGCGCCCAGGTAGACCTTCTCCGGTAGCGCTACGATGATCCCCCA
>SDBS01004261.1_pt1 | contig 14014 bp, 14 predicted proteins | sample 2277091 | NCBI WGS metagenome assembly SDBS01 (sample SAMN10404972, study PRJNA504765) | marine sediment metagenome | isolation source: marine sediment core GS10_PC15, 163 cmbsf | place: Arctic Ocean: Southern Knipovich Ridge | collected 2010
GATGGAGGTGGGAGTTCCTTTGCAATGGTTGCTGTGCTTTTGACTCTTCCCTGTTTTTCAGTTTCTTTATTAACAGGAGTTCCACACTTTTTACAAAAATGTGTGCCTTCTGATAATTCAGTTCCGCATTTCTTACAAAGCATTTTACCGTGTTCTTATAACAAAAGTGCCTGCAACTTTATCGTGCCATCCCTGTTTATGAGAATCCCAGGCAATCCAGAGATACCCAAGATAAAAAATCAGTCCGGCAAGCCATCTACCAATAGTTTCTCTTAATAAAGCCCTACCAAAGCCTGGTCTTGAACCATCTGATTGTACTACTCTAATGCCAACGATTTTCTTCCCTATAGTTACTCCAAAACTATGGCAAATCAAGAAATAGAGGAAGAAGAGGAAGATATAAACGAGTGAACTTATTCCTGATATTACTACAGGTATTAAATCTGGGTCAATAATTCCTCTAAGGGATTCTGCATAAAGGAATCCTAAGAAAACAGTACCAGCTACAAGTGGCGCAAATAAAATAGAAAGTATAATCCAATCAAAGAAAAGGGCGAAAAATCTCATCCAGAATCCTGCGTATGTAATTGGTTTAGCAGAGGGTCTTTGCTTAACCGGCTTTTGGGGAGGATGAGTGGCTTTCTTAGTCTTAGGTGCTCTCTCGATTTCTACAGTTTTGCCACAACCTCCGCAGAATGTATCCCCCGGTTCAAGTGGACCACCGCAGTAAGGGCAGTTTGAAACACCCATTACTCTTATCCCACATTCCGGACAGAAGATGTCATCACTTTTGATTACAGCGCCGCACTTATTACATGTCATTATTTGCTCTTTTATTGTGAATACAACCAATTAGTAGCAGAGAAAGTGAATCCTGTCAATAACATTTTTTGATCTTAAGTTCCTTAAATAGGATGAGCGGAAAAACAGCTTGAATAATACAGGATATTCTGGTATAAACACTAAAATCTAAAATAGTAGGTAGGTGAAGTTAACCAGGAGAATCTTCAATATGAGTGAATACAAAGTAATAGTATTTGATTTAGGGAACGTTGTTTTCAATATTTCATTTGATAAGATGTTTGATTACTGGGCTAAGGTAGGTGGATGTGAGATAAGTCGAATAAAAGAGAGATTTGATGAGTTTGATGAAATTTACTATCAGTTTGAGAAAGGTAAAATCAAACCCGATGTGTATAGAAAATACTTATTGGAAAAATTAGGATTACAACTTAGCAACACTGAATTTGATAACGGTTGGAACGAACTTTGTCTTGATTTAGTCCCTGGAATTGATCACTTACTTCAAAGCCTGAGACCAAGTTATAGATTGATATCTCTAACAAATACAAACACAATACATACACTGAAATGGAGAGTCAAATATGCTTCCGTACTGGGCAATTTTGAGAGAATATTTTGCTCTCATGAAATACATGCAAGAAAACCAGAAAAGGAAGCTTATGAATTTGTGTTAGGCTATTTGAAAGAAGAGCCACCTTCTGTTCTATTCCTGGATGATAAGGAAGAAAATGTGGTTGATGCTATTGAGTGTGGTATGAAAGGGATTATAGTAAACTCTACTAAACAGGTGATTGAAGATTTAAACAAGTTAGGTATAAACATAAAAGAACAGGGGAAATAGTTTTGTATAATTAAGGAGGAAAAGATGGATCATAGGAAGGATCAGGGAAACCAGGAAGATCTCATAGCTCGGGCGATAGAACTTAAGGACCTTGTCGAATATCAGGAAGGCTCTATTGTGAGCAGAACAATAATTGAGAAAAAGACAGGAACAGTGACACTGTTTGCTTTTGATGAGAGACAGGTACTGAGTGAGCATACAGCACCATTTGATGCTTTAGTATATCTTCTTGATGGGAAGGCAGAGGTCACTATTTCAGGCAAAGCTATTCATTTAGGTGGAGGAGAAATGGTAATTATGCCAGCTGATAAGCCACATGCATTGAAGGCAGTGAAAAGATTTAAGATGCTCTTGATAATGATTAAATCACAAGTAAACTAAACCAGGAGGTAGAAAGATGCTAAAGGTTTGCTATATCCAGATTAATGTGACTGATATGGACAAGGCAATTGATTGGTATTGTAACACCTTAGGATTTGAACTTTCAAAAGAGCATTACTATCACCCAGTTGCTGTAGATCTGGTTCACGAAGGGTGCCGTTTAATTCTACATATAGCTGAGAAACCAGCACATATAGATTATCCCAATGTTGTGCAGACACTAATTTGCATACAAACCGATGATTTGGCTACGACTTTGAATGAACTCAAGAGAAAGGGAGTTGAATTAATCCATGAAAAACCACAGAAATTTCCCGCTGGTCTATTTGCAGCATTCAAAGATCCATTTGGTAATGTTCATGAATTAGTTGAGATTAGTGCGTAAGAAGGAGGTGAAAGAATGGAATTTTTTGGTGCTTTGAATCAAATGGTTAAGAAGTTCAGTTTTTTTGATATAAAAATGATCCAGTTTACCACGTTATTTGCAGCTTTGATACTGGTAAAACTGGTTCCTGAAATACTTAAAGTGAATATCTGGTGGTTTGTAGTTCTATTTGTTGTATGCCTAATCAAACCATTATTTGTTTTCTTCCAGAAGAAATAACTTAGAATACTAATCTGCTTAACTTACATTTTTATATATTGCTTGAAAAGTTGTCATTGCGAGCCTGCTGCATTCGGTTGAGCTTGTCTTGAGTGAAACGAAGGATGGCAATCTTATTCACCCTCTCCTTAGTCCTCTCCCATCAAGGGAGAGGAAAAATAAGGTCTAAAACATTCTTCATAGGAGATTGCTTCGCGTTTGTGAAGCAAGAAGACACGCTCGAAATGACGCTCTTTTAATACTGGGAATTAAGCAGATAAGCATTTAACATAATTTGGGATTTTTTTAAAAAAAACTTGACAATTCTATAAAACTATATTATATTATCAAATTATTAAAATAGAACAAGAGTTTAAGGAGGCATTGTTAGTCCTGAAAAGCTTTAAGAAGTGAGGTTGAGGTGAGAATGTTTAGAATTTTTATAGTCTGACCTGAATTGCAGCGTTTGTTCGCTGGTCTTCCATTGTTAAATAGACATGGGACTGCGTCATGCGTTGTTTATTCAGGTACCAGACTTAAACATTTCCTTCGACCTGCCACTTACTCTGTCTCTCGGGTTCCACAAAACTCCATATTCAATTTATCTTCTCCCCGAGTCTCTATTTCGGCGATTCCTGGGATTATATTCTTCTACGATTTTTTCTCGTTCGCGTCTGTTTTGGCAGTTATTACAGGTTTAGAGAGGTTGAAGGGTAGATTAGCAAATATTTATGAAACCTTGGAGGATAGTGAAAGGAAATTATCAGTGTTTGTTCCCGGATATGATATCAATCCGGTTTTAGTCAGAAAAAAAAGAGAGAGAATATGTTAGAGAAACTAAAATTACTTTGGAACTTTATGAAAGGGAATAGGAACCTATATGTGGGAGCTATTATTGCCGTTGGTTTTGCTACGGTGTTCTCGCTTTTAGGTCCCCTGGTTTTACGTGTAATGATAGACTCCATAATCGGGGACAAGCCAATGCAGATGCCTGGTTGGATCGAGTCTATCATTCTATCTCTTGGTGGTAGAAGCGTATTGTCAAGGAATCTATGGTTTGGGAGTCTGGTTTTGGTAATACTAGCAGTAGCAGGCGGGCTGTTTCTCTTCTTAAAAGGTAGATGGGCTGCAATTGCATCTGAGTCAATAGCAAGAAATATTCGCGAGCGGTTGTATGATCATCTACAACATCTTCCCTATGATTATCACGTAAAAGCTCAAACTGGTGATCTTATCCAGCGTTGTACATCAGATCTTAATACAGTAAGGAGATTTCTTGCTATACAATTTATTGAAATCGGGCGAGCAATCTTCATGGTAAGTGCAGTTTTGCCAATAATGCTTGTGCTGAATGTACGAATGACCATTATTTCAATGGCTGTGGTACCTATTATCTTCAGTTTTGCTATAGTTTTCTTCATTAAAGTGAAAAAGGCGTTTCAGGTATCGGATGAAGCTGAGGGAAAGATGTCAACAGTATTACAGGAGAACCTGACAGGTGTGCGCGTTGTAAGAGCTTTCGCACGACAGGTTTTTGAAATAGACAAATTTGAGAGCATAAACAGTGAATTTAGAGACCTAACGTATAGGCTGATTCGCTTGTTAGCCTGGTATTGGTCAACCTCTGATTTCATCTGTTTGACTCAGATTGGAACTGTAATACTACTTGGTGCATACTGGGCTTCTAAAGGGGTAATTAGTCTTGGGACATTCTTTGTATTCATCACTTATGTTGGAATGCTACTCTGGCCCGTTCGGCAGATGGGAAGAATCTTGACAGATATGGGGAAAGCACTGGTTTCTCTTGGAAGAATACAGGAAATCCTAACAGAGCCACTGGAAGATATCAAAGCAAGTTCACACAGACCACGGATCAGTGGAGATATTGAATTTAAGAATGTATCCTTTGAGTATGAGAAAGGGAAACCAATACTGAAGAATGTTTCCTTCAAGGTGAAACATGGGCAAACAGTTGCAGTTCTTGGACCAACAGGTTCAGGGAAAAGCTCACTTGTCAACCTTTTGCCAGGGCTTTACGATTACAAGAGCGGGTCTATTAGAATTGACGGATTGGAACTAAGAGATATAGATAAGAAATGGTTACGGAGAAATGTCGGAATTGTGCTGCAGGAGCCATTCCTGTTTTCAAAGACATTGAAGGGTAATATTGGTTTGGTGAAGAAGAAGGCGAAAGAAGCTAAGATTCATGAAGCTGCACGTATTGCCGCTATTCATGATGTGATATTGGAATTCGAGAAAGGTTATGAGACTCCTATTGGAGAACGAGGGGTTACGCTTTCAGGTGGTCAAAAGCAGCGTGTTGCTATAGCAAGAACGCTGGTAAAGGACTACCCTATATTGATATTTGATGATTCGTTAAGTGCGGTTGATACGGAAACCGATGCCGCAATCCGCAGGGCTTTAAAAGAAAGAGAACACTTAGCAACGACATTTATCATTTCGCATCGCGTTTCTACTCTATCTGAAGCTGACCTAATTCTTGTAATTGACGACGGAGAGCTTGTTCAGTCTGGAACTCATGAAGAATTGATAAGCAAAGCAGGACTTTACAGGAGAATTTGGGTTCTTCAGAGTGCATTGGAGGAGGAGCTTGAATCAGAGATGGAATGATGAATAATGTCAACCATAAAGGCAGGATAAGATGAGCATACACAAAGAAGAAGAATACCAGAAGAGATTTGATTGGGGGCTTTGGAAAAAGCTACTCAGTTATTTGAAGCCATATAAGAAGCACCTAACAATTCTGGGTATAGTTGTTATTGTGCTTGCTGGTATCGATACGATATTTCCACTAATGACCAAGTATGCTGTAGATACTTATATTATCCCTGGTTCATTGGTCGGATTGTGGCGCTTTGGTTTGATATACTTATTACTGATCTTGATGCAGGCGGTAGTTGTTTGGCTCTTTATTGCAGTTGCTGGGAAAATCGATATGGGTCTTTGTTATGACATCAGGAAGAAAGGTTTCCAACGATTACAGGAACTTTCCTTCACTTACTATGACCGTACCCAGGTCGGGTGGTTAATGGCACGGATGACATCTGATATCTCAAGACTCGGAGATATCATTGCATGGGGATTGGTTGATATGGTGTGGGGTTTTACCATGATGATTGCAATGATGGGAGTTATGTTTTATCTAAACTGGAAACTCGCTTTGATCACACTTTCAGTGGTGCCGATTCTGGCAGTTATTAGTCTCTTTTTCCAGAAAAAGATTCTTAAAAGCCATCGTCTGGTGCGGAAGACCAACTCACGTATCACCGGTGCTTTCAATGAAGGAATAATGGGCGCGAAAACAACAAAAACGCTTGTTCGGGAGAAGGCGAACTTAGAGGAATTCCAGGACATCACAGGTGAAATGTACAGTCATTCTGTAAGAGCTGCAATATTATCATCATTGTACCTGCCCGTTGTACTCACTTTGGGAAGCATCGGAACCGCACTTGCACTCTGGTTCGGTGGTGGCTCCGTTCTTCTTGGTGCAATAACATACGGAACATTGTTAGCATTCATCTCATATACAGTTCAGTTCTTTGAGCCTGTAAGGGAATTGGCGCGAATCTTCGCAGAGCTTCAAACAGCGCAGGCATCTGCAGAGCGAACCTTATCTATGATTGATACTGAACCCGATATAAAGGACAGCCCTGAAATAATCGATCATTATGGTGACATGTTTAGTCCGAAAAGGGAGAACTGGCCAGAGATGAAAGGAAATATATTATTCCGTAATGTATCCTTTGCTTATAAAGATGGCGAAAAGGTGCTTAAGAATTTCAACCTGGATGTTAAGGCAGGAGAAACAATTGCTCTTGTTGGAGAAACTGGCTCAGGAAAGAGTACTATTGTAAATCTAGCATGTCGTTTCTATGAGGCGACAGAAGGTGAGATTCTCATAGATGGAGTTGATTATAGGAAGCGGTCGATCTTGTGGTTACATTCCAATCTTGGATATGTGTTACAGACTCCGCATCTGTTCAGTGGAACACTTGAAGAGAATATTCGCTACGGTAGGTTGGATGCAACAGATGAGGAAATTGAAAATGCTGCGAAACTTGTGAATGCCCACGATTTCATAATGAAACTGGAGGATGGTTATCAAACTGAGGTTGGAGAAGGCGGTGGTCGGCTGTCAACCGGACAGAAGCAGTTGGTTTCCTTTGCCCGCGCCATTCTGGCTAATCCTGCTATCTTTGTACTGGATGAGGCAACTTCATCGATTGATACAGAAACAGAGAGAATAATACAGGATGCAATTGAGACGGTACTTGAAGGAAGGACTAGTTTCATAATTGCACACAGGCTATCCACGATTCGGTCTGCAGATCGTATTCTTGTCATTCGTGAAGGTAAAGTTACTGAAGAAGGAAATCATCGTGAGTTGTTAAAACAGAAAGGGTACTATTATAGGCTTTACACTAATCAATTTATGGAAGAGCATGAAGCGAAACTGTTGAATGTGTAAATTAGGAAAGCAATCTAGATTCCAGCATCAGTGTTTCTCCTGTGTTTGTTCGACCAATAAGACTAATTAGGCAAATTAGACCAATTGGACCTTTTACACTAAACTCTTGACAAGTCCATATGGCTATCGTATATTACATTGTATAAGAAAGAGGGAGCATGATTAATTGGCAATATAAACAACAACTTTAGTCTATAGAATTAAAGTCTATATATCATAAAGAGATAGTGAAAAAAAATTATGAAGAATGCTGTCTTTTTTACAAGGAGGTAAAACATGCCTACAATCTGTCATTTTGAAATCCCAGCTGATGATATTGAAAAGATAAAGGAGTTTTATTCTAAAATTTTCGATTGGAAGATTGAAAAATTTGAAGGAGTACCAGATTATTGGATAATCTCAACAACTAAAGAAAATGGTGAGAAGGGAATTAGTGGTGGAATAGAGAAGAGACAGGATACCCAGCACAAAATTACCGTACATATAGATGTCCCTTCAGTGGATGAATTTTCTGAAAAGGTCAAAAAGCTGGGTGGAAAAGTATTTGTCCCCAAATCTCGGATTCCTGGTGAAGGATATTATGCTTACTGCCTTGACCCTGAAGGTAACTATTTTGCAATCTGGGAAACTGACAAGAAGGCCAAGTAGTAGGTATCAGTAACAATAATAATTAGAAAGACAGGAGGTAAACCGCTATGAGAAAGAGAACATTTCTGGCAGTGTTGATTCTTATATTTGCTCTATGTGTTGGGGGTTGTGGCACAAAACAGTGTCGTTCTAAACGAGGAGGAGAAAAGCAGCCACCCCCTGGAAAGGAAGCAAGTGTAAGCGTTAAGAAGCTCATTTATAATCCAGAATTATACACTGATTCGGTGGTGTCGATTTCAGGATTTCTATTTAATAAAGGGAAAAACTTATTCAAAGGTTACGAGGTTGTCTTGAAAGATTCATTGGGCTATGATGTTGTAGTATCTCCGTGGCTTCCAATTGAAATACCGCCTGCTGCGGATCCATCAATTCCACAACCAGAAACTTTACATGATTATCTGGGCAAGGAAGTAGAGCTAAAAGGAATGTTACGTCATGACAAAGCAGACATATATAGTCGTTATGAGTATTATTTCGAAGTCCAAGAATCTAAGTTTACAGAGGAATAACAAAATACAATAGAAGGAGGTGTAATGCCAATACACTTAAGAGCAGAAAAAAGCGATTATGCACCAACTGTTCTTCTTGTTGGTGATCCAATGAGAGCTGAACAAATAAGTAAGGTTCTTAAAGACTCAAAACTGGTAAACCAGAATAGGGGATTATTGGCCTATACAGGGACATATAAGGATAAAAAGCTCTCTGTTCAAACTACGGCAATGGGATGTCCCTCAACAGCGATTGTTGTTGAAGAATTAATTCAGCTTGATGTTAAGCGTTTTGTCAGGATTGGTACATGCGGTGGTATAGGAAAACATATCAAACCACTTGATATTATTGCAGCGGTTGCCGCATCACCATTTGATGGAGCTACACGTACATATCTTAACAAAGAACCACATGCTCCGTATGCAACATTCGAAATCCTAAAAACTGCTTATGATGTTGCGAAGGATATGGGGGTAGATGTCTATTTCAGCGGTGTTGCAACTGTTGATGTTTTCTACAATCCATTTCCTGACTATGTACCAAAACTGAGAGAGAAAGGTATCATTGCAGTGGAGATGGAAACGAGTTTAATCTATTACCTTGCGAATAGAAGTAATAGAGAGGCTGCTTCTTTCTTACTTGTCTCAGATATATTGGGTGGTGGGGAAGAGTTCACTAAGTTTGTGACTGATGAGGACCTTTCTAATGGTATGGACAGGCTTGTGAACTTTGTCCTTGAAACAGTAATAAAATGTGACTAACAGTATGAGAGCAAAGATTTTGAGTTTTTTGTTTATAATTTCTTCCTTTTCGTTTTGTTTTGGACAGGTTTTTGGCAATATTGTAGTAAAACCTGACTCAGAAAACATAGCAATTTCACCTTATGTTTTTGGTTCAGGGGATGAGATGAATTCCAGCTTTTCTCCTCTTTCACAAACCCAACCTCTTATTTCTGCAACAAAACCATCTCTTTTAAGATTTGGTGGCATTAGTGCTGAATATCTTGACTGGGAGGGTGATTCGCTCGGAGGTATTTCTTACATAGACTTTGTTGACACACTAATAATACAAGGTTCTATCAACTTTGGTGTTGATTCATTTCTACGTCTGTGTGAGGATATAAATAGTGAACCAATATTGACAGTCAACATGCAAATTGCAGATACCGGTCTTGCCAGAAGAATGGTTGAGTATGCGAATGGCGACACCACAACACCTATGGGACAGCTGCGTGCACAACGCGGACATCCCCAGCCCTACAATGTGACAATATGGAGCTTGGGTAATGAACCTGACATTGCTGGTGAAGGATGGCCAACACCCCCATGGGGATACTGGATCTTTTATCGGCATTTTGGCATTCCCTTTGCAAACTGGTCGTGGCAGGATTCTGTTTACTGGACACCTCAGGATTTTGCCAGTCTTATTCCAGTGTACGTGTCTGTGATGGAGGGTGCAAGCCCTATACCTCTATCCTTTATTTATTCAATTTCCGGAAATCCTTCCTGGCTTCGTCCTGTAATTGCTCCGAACATCAATCTTATAGATTATCTCGATATTCATTACTATCCAACCTTTGTCTTTGATTCAATTGCAGATACAACAGATTATGTTGAATGGCTTGCTAAGACCGATGCACCTAATGGAGCCGAAGAATACGTCCAGGTGTTTCGGGATTCACTCGATGCTCTGGGTGCATCAAATATAGAACTCTTAGTTCTCGAATACAATGGTGGAATCATAATGATACCTGATCCTCTCTGGTGGAATTATTTGAGTGGACTATTTATTGCAGATTGCATTGGACACTGGATGCATAAGGAACTCAAAATGGCTGCGGTGTTTAGTATCCATGAAGGTCATCCTAGCAGTTCTGATTTTCCATATTTTGGAATAGTAAGAGGTGATACAGCAAGTCGGAGAATGGCATCTCATGTTCTTGAACTATATAATTCATATTTTGGAGATACTCTAATCTACTCGTTTTCTGATCACAAAAACTCAGGGTACGGTATAGAGTGCTGGGCTTCAAAACGTTCTTTCGATCGCAGGCATGTGCTTGTAGTTATCAATAAAACACTTGATACTACATATACAATGACAATTCAACTGGAAGATTCCATAGAGTCCTATCATCTCCGAAACATCACAAATAACGCACCTATCTCAGCTCCCTATAATGGAACAACAGGAATTGAAAACCAGGGAGTTTTTTTTCCGGACAGCATTAGGGCTGGTTGGAGTTATCTTACTCAGACGTTTATTCCAGCCAGTGTTTCTCTTTTTGAAGTATCAACCTGGACAGGCGTGGAAGAAACCAACGAAGGGAGACAACCAGAGATATTGTTGCCTAGTATTGTGAAGAAGGGAACGAGTTTTAAGATACCTTTTGGTACATACACTCTCTACTCGATTACTGGACGAAAAGTCTATAAATGGGATAAAGCAAAGACACTGAAAATCCCCAATATTTCAAGCGGTGTTTATTTCTTAAACTTGAATGGTAAAATATTGAAGAAGATGGTAATTTTCTAAACAGTTTAGGATAGGAGCTTTGATGTACAATAAAGAGACTAAAGGTTTGCTTAGTTGTTTGCTGAATAAGGTAAAAACTTTCGTGTTGAAAAAATATCATCTATATTTCTTCACACTTACTCTTATTGCACTGTTACTTTTTTTGCTTGGCTGTCGACCTTGACCAACGGCCTGATTGAACACAAGGTCTTGTGTCTGAACACGTACTAAAAAACAATTGATAATAAGGAATTGGTATGGGATGGTAGTAATGATAGGGGAGAACAACTTCCAGGAGGTATATACTTCGTTAGATTGAAGGTTGGGAAGTACAGCACCTCGAGTAAGGTACTCCTGGTGAGGTAGATATGCTTTTATTGCAGTCTGACTCCATGCACTTTAATGAAAGAAGAAACCTACCCCGAAAAATGTTGCACAATTAATTTATAATAGGAGATTCTGTGGTAAAAATTCTACTTTTCTTAGCTTGCATCTCTCAGGGAACATTCTCTATTGTAGCAATGGACCCAGAAACCAATGAATGGGGTATTGCAGTAGCATCGAAGGTTTTAGACGTTGGTTACGTTGTACCCTGGCTTGAGGCTGATGTTGGTGCTGTTGCCACTCAGGCTTTTACGAATCCTTATTTTGGTCCGTGGGCTTTGGATGGCCTTTCCCAGGGAGGATCAGCGGATGAGGTTTTAAAGTCAATACTTGAGAAGGATACTCTCATAGAGAGCCGACAGGTTGGAATTGTCGATAAAGAAGGAAAATCTGCTGCATTTACAGGACAGAGCACCCTTGAATGGGCTGGACACAAAACTGCTCCGTATGTTTCTGTACAGGGAAACATTCTAACCGGGGCTGAGGTTATTGATAGTATGATGGTTGTTTTTCAGAAAAAAGAAGGTCCACTTGCAGAAAGATTGTTATCGGTACTCGAAGCTGGAGAAAAAGCGGGCGGTGATAGAAGAGGAAAACAATCGGCATCACTAATTGTTGTAAGAAAGAGAGGTGGTTTCCAGGGTGTTGATGACAGACTTGTCGATTTGAAGGTTGTTGATAACCCTGAACCAGTTAGAGAACTACGCCGTCAATATGAAATGTGGCAGTTTGCATTTCTTGCTCCAGCATATCTTCGTCTCGCAGACGAAGAAAAAGACAATGAAGAAGTTTTTTTTAAAAAGGCTCATTCTCTTCTTTTGAAGGCACTAAAAAGTGAAGTTAGTAACTCAGATGTTTATAACAACCTTGCCTGGCAATTTGCTCTGAAGAAGAAGTATCCAGAGGAAACCCTTGAGGCAGCAAAGAAAGCTCATGAGCTTTCACCAGATGATCCGAATATTATGGATACTTTTGCTGAAGCCTATTATGCAGCTGGAAATTTTGAGCAAGCAGTTTACTGGGAAAACAAAGCTTTAGAAAATGAACCTGACAGTGAATTTTTCAAGAGCCAGCTCAGTAAATTTGAAAAGGCTCTAAAAAATATTGAAGAATAATTTTGGGGACTAAATTCTATGAAAGGATGGTTCTATGTACAAAAGAATGAGTAATTATTGCAGAAATAGATTCAAGTCTTTCATATCGAAAAAATATCGTTTACATCTTTTCATGTTCACTCTTCTTACTCTATTACTTCTTTTGCTTAGCTGTCAACCTTGACCAACGTCCTGATTAGACACAAGGTCTTGTGTCCTTACGTGTTACGTATTGCGGGTTCCGAGTTCTTACCTAACGGTTACGGTTATGATGCCCGTTTCGTCTTTCGGTAACGTTCTTCATCTAAGCACACGTCACCCTAACCGGTAACCGATACGGGCTTCGTGACCGTTACCTAATTCGTCTATGGTTACGGTCGTCTCTATTTCGTTCTTCGCCTGGCCCGTAGGCTTGCCCTTCGGGGTGCATCGTCTGTCTGCGGTCTTCTGTCGGTGGTCAGTGGTCAAAACGAAAATTTCTTGACAATCATATCATATGTCTATATACTTTCCCAAAATTAAATACGAAATAGAAGGAAAAGTATGAACCAAGGAGGAAAGATGAAAAAAGTACTCACCATATTTTCCCTAATTACCATTATAGTAATGGGGTGCTCAAACACCTTAAACTATAATTTGACTGTGACAGAAACTCGCACATGGTCTTCGACTGGCATCAATCAGATTTCTGCATCCACCAAGAACGGGAATATATCCGTTTCCAACACACAGGACATAATAATTACAGCTGATATTTCTAGGAGTTGTTTAGGGTATGATAAGGACGAAGCTGAGCAACACATCGATAATGTAGAAGTGACAGACGCAACTGCAGGAGGAGTGTTAACGCTTGATGCTGATATGCCAACTAACGATAAGCGTGAGTACAGTGCTTCCTTCGATATCTTAGCAGCAGAGGCCATTTACCTCAATCTAACTTCTATGAACGGTCAAATATCACTCACAGGCATGACTGGGGGTGCAGATGTTTCTACGACAAATGGAAATTTGAGCTTGTTGAATACAGAGGGTGAAATGAATCTTGAGACCACTAACGGTCAGGTAAGTGTTCAGAACCACACCGGAAGCGTTGATGCTGAAACAACGAATGAAAAAGTTGACTGTGACATTGCTTTGTTGGGTGCATCTAAATCAGTAGATCTTGAAACAACTAATGGCAATGTTACACTTTCCCTGCCAGCTGATGTCACAGCTTCATTTGATGCCTCAACTACGAATGGTGAGGTTACTGTTACAGGATTCGTAACTGTTACATATACACTGAATGAAACCACTCACAAGGTAGGGAAGATAGGAATTGGTTCTGGTATCGCAGCAATTAATATTCGAACTACAAACGGAAATGTAGTTATTCAAGTTCGTTAATGGTGCATACTTCAGCAGTGCAAAGGGGTCTGACCCCTGGCTACTGGCATACACGCAGGTCTTCTCTTTTATATGGTAAGTGTGATGTGTATGAAAAGACTTTCTTTTATCACGGTTGTCATTTTAAGCCTTAGTATTTTTTCCAGTGCTAAGGCTGTTGATTTTACATTTCGATTAGGTCAGGGAGGACTTTTTGATGATCGCGCTCCTGAAGGAATTCTAGGTGGTGGGCAACTTGTCCTGGATGTCAAACTTGGAAAGCTCCCTATTGCTATTTCAATTGGAGAAGAGTACCATAAAAAGGGTCCCGATGCAATCCATCCTTATGAAATTGAAGGTTTATTTGTGGTAAATGTTTTTTATACGATACCTTTAATCAAAAAATGGAAATCGAATGTGTA
>SDBS01004262.1_pt1 | contig 14014 bp, 14 predicted proteins | sample 2277091 | NCBI WGS metagenome assembly SDBS01 (sample SAMN10404972, study PRJNA504765) | marine sediment metagenome | isolation source: marine sediment core GS10_PC15, 163 cmbsf | place: Arctic Ocean: Southern Knipovich Ridge | collected 2010
CGACATGGATTGAATTATGAAGTTCCATTTGTCCATGTCTTCTTCTACGCTCTTCAGATCTTTATCTCCTAATGCAGTCGAGAATCCTGGCACAAGTTCGAGTATCTTCCTAATCGAGCCCATTTTCTTTATTTGCTCGAGTTGGTAATACAAATCATCTATTGTCATTTTTCCGGACATCATCCTCTTGATCTTCTCTTCGTCCGCCTCGGTTTCGAGATCTTTTGCTCTCTCCAGCAAGGCTTTGAGGTCTCCCATTCCGAGGAGCCTTCCGGCAAATCTGGTTGGAGAGAAAGGTTCTAGGTCGTCAATTCTTTCTCCTGTGCCAATATACAGAATGCTGGCGCCCGTAGCTGCTGCAGCTGCAAGCGCTCCTCCCCCTTTCGCAGCTCCATCCAATTTTGAGATGATCAAGCCTCCGACTGGGTTTGCCTGGTGAAATGCTTCTGCCTGTTTGAAGGACTGCTGACCTATGGTTCCGTCGATAACCAATAGACTATATGCTGGACTGACTTTTTTCGAAATGGTTTTCATTTCATCTAGAAGACTTCTCTCTTCCTTGTGCCTTCCAGCGGTGTCAACAATGACTACATCTTTGTTGAGATCTCGAAAATATTCCACACCTTTAGTTGCTACCGAAATCGAATTTTTCTCTTTTTCATCACCATATACTTCAATACCACTTGTAGAACAGAGGGTTCTCAGTTGCACTAAAGCTCCAGGCCTAAAGGTGTCAGCTCCCACGACTCCGAGGGAGTAACCTCTCTTTAGCAGGTGCCTGGATAACTTTCCAACGACTGTGGTCTTGCCACTGCCTTGAATTCCCATCATCAAGATCACGCTAGTCGTTCCCTTCGGAATATCGAACTTCTGTTCCTCGCCCATTATGCGCGCTAGCTCCTGATAGAGTATCGTTACAATGTGATCTCGCCGTGGCAAACCTGCTGGAGGGTTCTCCTCTAATGCCCTCCTTTCTATCCTAGTTGAGACATCGATAACTAGCCTCGCATTAACATCCGATTGCAAAAGGGTTCTTTGCAGGTCCTTTACAAACTCCTTGATTGCCTCCTCATCTATGGTCGACGCTCCTAGAACCCTTTTGACCGCTGCCTGTAACCCGTCCCGAAATTTATCTAACAATTGAATCTCACTTCGCTACGGACTCGACGCTATGAATCTCAAGTCTTCCGCGGTCACCTTCCCATATTTTAGTTGCGCTGATTGGTATCAGTCTCTTCTTGAACAAAGGGGCGTCAAGGACAAGGGTATCAAGATCTCCTCCTTCACCAACGGCATTAAATCTATACCTCTCAGCGGCATGCAGGAGCTTGGCGATCGTATCTTCAGTAAGATGAGACCCGAGCCAATCCTCTTCCAGCCCATATGCCGCAACCGACACTATGATAGCATCGATCTCGAAAGATGTCAGTTTCCTGTAGACCTCCTGAGGCGACTTATGCCACAAAGGGGCATAATGTTTTAGATTTGCTTTCCGACACGCCTCATCAAATTTCCTCTTTTGAAAAAAGGATTCAATCCCACCAGATATTAGATAATCCACGCGGAGATCAGAGAGAGCCTCCTCTAAGGCAATAAGCTCCCCTTCCTTCGAGGCGCGGATCGTAATCCATGGGATATCTATGGCTTCAGCAATCTTCTCCACTATCGCTAGGTTATGGGTGTGATACAACATACTCTCGGGATCTTCAGGAAGCATCGTCAGTATTGATTCAATCTCAATACCTTCTGAGCTTGCCAGGTGCATGGCCAGGACAGAGTCTTTCCCACCAGAAGAGAAAGAAACACCCTTACTTGGGATATCGAAGCACCTCAGCGGGATTTGAAGGCAGGACCTTCAGAAATGTTAACATCACGATTCAGCCGGCTCTTCCGACTTGTGCCGTGGCACTCCTCTCTGTCATCGGTACTGCCTCCAACCAGTCAACAGCTAGTCGCTTTAAAATCTGTTAGAGAAGAGAAAAACTTGGTCCCTGAAAGTATTTGTGGAAAGGTTTATAGAACCCCATAGGATAGTATCTTCAGGTTAGCAACTGACAAGTTTGGTGTTGGGAGTGGGTAACAACCTGAAGCAAGAAGATATCGTCACTAAAGATAGAGAAGGAGAGACACAAAGAGCCCGAGACACAGAGAGCGAGAAAGACTCCGCAGAAGAAGTCGACGCGGAGCTCGCTGATTTGGGAGAGATTAGGAAGAACCTCGAGCAAGAGAAGAAAAAATCAGAATCATTAACGAATCGCTTACTTTATGCACGCGCTGACTTGGAGAATTATCGGAAGCAGGTCTCGAAGGAGTTTGAAGACCAGTCCAAATTCGGAAAGAGGGAGATTATTAGAAAACTCATTGACGTTAAAGAGGATATTTCTAGGGCTATGCAGAACATCAATAATTCGGATTTGCAGGAAGTGGCAAAAGGACTTAAGATAATAGTGGCAAACGTGGATGCAATGCTTGCTGAGGAGGGTGTCCGACTGATAGAGGCTGTCGGGAAGAATTTTGATCCGAATTTACACGAGGCAGTCTCCTTCTCATCGGAGGAGGGAAAAGACAGTGGCATAATCATATCTGAGCTGAGACAGGGTTACATGATTCATGACCGGGTTCTGCGGGCAAGCATGGTGAGCGTTGCGGGAGACGCGGGTGAGAGTAAGAAAGAAGAGACCGACGAAAGGTTGGTAGATGTCCAAGAGGGGGGAGATTAAGTGGGGAAGATAATCGGTATAGACCTCGGTACGAGTAACTCAGCAGCCGCTGCAATGATAGGTGGACGGCCGACGATCATCCCCAGCGCGGAAGGAGTTTCTACCGGAGGTAAGGCGTTCCCGTCATATGTGGCATTTACCAAGGACGGACAACTTTTGGTTGGAGAGCCTGCAAGAAGGCAGGCAGTATCTAACCCAGAAGGCACCGTAGTGGCGATAAAGAGGAAGATGGGTGAGGACTATAAGGTGGTTGTGGCCGGGAAGGAATATTCTCCACAGCAGATATCTGCCTTCATTCTTCAGAAGATTAAGAGAGACGCCGAAGCATTCCTCGGTGACAAAGTCGAAAAGGCTGTCATCACAGTGCCGGCTTACTTCAACGATAACCAAAGGCAAGCAACCAAAGATGCGGGGACAATTGCAGGCCTTGAAGTAGTCAGGATAATCAACGAACCAACGGCTGCCGCCCTAGCTTATGGAATCGACAAAACAGACAAGGAACAGAAGATACTCGTATTCGATCTCGGAGGAGGGACCCTTGACGTTACGATCATGGATTTTGGTCAGGGAGTCTTTGAGGTGAAGAGCACGAGTGGAGATACTCGGCTGGGTGGGACGGACATGGACAAAGTCATCATGGATCACATAGCGGATGAATTTAAGGCACAGACTGGGATAGATGTGAGAAATGATCCAATGGCCAAACAGCGAGTGATAGAGGCGGCTGAGAAAGCGAAAATTGAGCTCTCCACTGTCCTAACTACCGACATAAACCTCCCCTTCATTACTGCGGACTCTTCAGGACCTAAACATTTGACGATGACTTTTACTCGAGCAAAACTAGAGGACCTTATTGCCCCGATTATTGAAAAAGTTCGGGCGCCCACAATACAGGCACTAGCCGACGCAAAGCTCCAGCCATCTGAGGTGAATAAGACAATCTTGGTGGGTGGTCCTACAAGGATGCCAATTGTGAGAGAGTTTGTTAAGAAAATAATTCCGGGTGAAGCAGAAAGCGGAGTAGATCCGATGGAATCTGTAGCTACGGGCGCTTCGATCCAAGGTGCCGTTCTGACAGGCGAGGTATCCGATATCCTACTACTCGATGTTACACCTCTCTCATTGGGAGTAGAGACGCTCGGTGCCGTATTCACGAAGTTGATAGAAAGGAATACTACGATCCCGACAAAGAAATCTCAGATTTTCTCTACAGCCGCAGACAGTCAGACAGTCGTGACCATCCATGTTTTGCAGGGGGAAAGAAGCATGGCATCGGACAATGTCTCTTTGGGGAGATTCAACCTTGAAGGAATACCACCCGCACCAAGAGGTGTGCCACAAATAGAAGTCACTTATGACATCGACGCAAACGGTATTCTGAATGTTTCAGCAAAGGATATGGCAACCAATAAAGAACAGAAAATCACGATTACTGCTTCAACAAAGCTCTCCGACACGGAGAAGGAGAGTATGATGAAACAGGCAGAGGAGTTCGCTGAGGAGGATAAGAAGAGAAAGGAGGAAGTCGAGTTTAGGAACAACGCTGACAGCTTGATATACACGTCAGAAAGGACAAAGGCTGACCTAAAGGACAAGATGAGTGCTGAGCAGGCAGGAAGCGTTGACAAGGCAGTTTCTGATTTGAAGGAGGCGCTAAAAGGAACTGATACTCAGATAATTAAACAAAAGACTGAGGAGCTGAACAAGTTACTACAGGAAATTGGTGCAGCTGTTTACCAACAAACAGCCGCTCAGGGTCCGCAACCCGCGGAGGCAGCACCAGGACAGCAACAGAGTCCGGAGGCCGGTGAACCCTCTGCTCCCGAAGAAAAAGTAGTCGATGCCGAAGCCAAGGTCGTCGATAATGAGAAGAAGTAGTGCAGGCCAGAAGACGACATCAGCAGATGGCTAAGAGAGATCATTACGAAGTCCTCGGGGTCGAAAAGAGTGCGAGCAAGGACGACGTGAAGAATGCTTATCGTAAACAGGCTCTAAAATATCATCCTGATCGAAACAAGTCACCCGGCGCGGAAGACAAATTCAAAGAGGTCTCCGAAGCTTATGGGGTCCTCTCTTCTGATGAGAAGAGGAACCTTTACGATAAATTTGGTCACGCTGGGATTGATCAGCGGTACTCTACAGCGGACATCTTTAGAAGTGCTAATATTGAGGACATACTGCGAGACATCGGCTTTGGATTTGGCGGACTCGGCAATATCTTTGAAGGTTTCTTCGGCGGTTTAGGGGGCGGAGGAAGAAGAGCTGGCTCGGCCAACGGCCAGAATCTCAGGCATGATGTTACATTAACGCTGAATCAAGCAGCAGAAGGCGTGACGATGGAGCTTGACTTACCAAGAAATGTACAATGCGATTCGTGCGCTGGGTCGGGGGCGGAACGCGGAACTTCTAGACGGACATGTCCAACCTGTCAGGGTAGGGGTGAAGTACAACATGTCCAATCTTCTGGGTATGCTCGATTCGTTAGGATAGAGACCTGCTCAACTTGCAGAGGCAGGGGAACCTTTGTTGACACTCCTTGCTCAACATGTCGAGGGTCCGGACTTACTCGGAATAAGGAAAAGGTGACAATAAAAATTCCCGGAGGTGTGGACGACGGATCTCGCATAAGATTGAGAGGGTATGGGGATATGGCTGCAGAGGGAGGATCTCCAGGTGATCTATACTTGATTACCCATGTCAGGCCGGATCGGAGGTTTGAGAGGGATGGACTTGATCTGCTTCATCAAGTATCGATAAACTTTCCGAAGGCGGCACTCGGCGGGGAGATCAGTGTTCCTACATTGGATGGTACCGAAAAGCTAAAGATTCCATCGGGTACTCAAAGTGGAACCATTTTCAAATTACGAGGCAAAGGGTTCCCGAGCCTCCAGGGGTATGGGAGGGGAGACGAGATAGTAGCGGTCAAAGTACAAGTACCATCGAAATTAACCAATAAACAGCGCGAGCTGCTTGCCGAGCTTGGGAACGAAATGGGTGATCCAGAAGCAAAGAAACGCTCCATATTCCATGGTAGATAGATAGATCAGCCCTTTACCCTGACAATCTTAGTTCGACCTAGGACACTCCAGTATTCGACCTCGGAGCCCTCAACCATCTTCTCCCTTAGCTTCTCTTCCTCAGGTGGAGGGACATCAAATGTTTCAAAAGTCTCCAAGTCCATTAGTTGAGAGCTACTTTCCGTCTTTGATATCACTTGCGCGCTTCTCTTTTCAATTTGTGGTATCTCTATATTTGCAGAAACAGGTGACACGATGCTCCGTTTCACTCCGTCGAAGAGTCCAATTGCGACAACTCTCGCCTTTGCTGACCCGTGTTTTCCAGGTTTTGACTTGTCATAGCTCACTATACGAGAAGGCTCTCCTTCTATCATGATATAGGATCCTTCCTTGACACTACTAAGATCCGCGGGTCTGCTCAACAGCCTGTTGCCAAGAGAGAAGATATATAACAATTCTCAAGGATTCTCATAGACTTAGCAAGAATGGAGAGTCCCAACTCGATAGAATCTATCGGCATAACCTCAAAGGGTACTAACGGATTGGCAGATGAGATCTCTCTCAAATCCGCAAGAATCTTCGAGAAGGCAGGCCTAACCGTTCATCTGATTGCGCCGCTCAGAAACAAACAATTTCTGACTCTTGATTCTTTGGCGGATTTGGCTCGCGCACAAATTGATCTGGTCGCCGTTGTCGGAGGAGATGGCACAATTCTGAAAACCGCTCGTCAAATCAAAGGAAGAATTCCAATTATCGGGATAAATGTCGGCGGGAGAGGCATACTAGCGGAGATCAGTCCGTCAGAGGTTGATAAGGCGACTAGGATGATAAAAGATAGACAGTTTCAGATCCAGAAAAGAACAAGAATCTTTGCGAGAACGGAATCTGAGAGTTACCCACCTGTACTCAATGAGGTATATGTAGACAAAGTAAGAAGAATACGGACCCCCAGATTCAGTATCTCGACTCCCGATTTAGTTCAGAATGGATATGAGTTGAAGTTGAGAATGGACGGCGTGATCGTATCTACCCCAACAGGCTCGACCGGACACTCCTATTCCTTTCGCTCAACCATTGTTTACGAGGAGTTGGAGGCCCTCCTTGTGACTCCGATCGCCCCGATCTCTCATGCACCTTCAATGGTTCTCCCTATGACAGAAATCAACATCACTTCAAATGATGATTCATCACTGCTTCTAGATGGCCAAATCGATTTCAAAGTTACAGCCGATAGTCTAATCAGAATAAGCAAACATAAGGTTCCATCTTTATTCCTCCGATTCGGCACATCGATATTGGGACAGATGAAGAGAATTGGATTCTAATCTGATCTTAGATTCTACAGCCTTCTATGCGGGTATACCCTTCTCCTCCAGTGAGATCATGTATACAACCCCTCAAGTATTCGATGAGATAGCGAAGGAGGAGAACGTATACCTGAGAGTTAAAGGGCTGATTGATTCAGATCGATTAAGGATTTTGCACCCGGGGGAGAAATCCATCGCCAAGATTAGGAATTCATCCCAATCTATAGAAGGATTAGGTATCCTTTCGGATGCCGATCTTTCGGTCCTCGCTTTAGCAATAGAGATGGCTGAGCTAGAACCAGCTAAGAAGACTGTCATCGTTACCGATGACTATGCCATCCAGAATGTAGCCGCTAATATGCAGGTCGAATATCGAGCCGTCATGACCAGAGGTATACGAAATAAGGGAAGTTGGTCAGTCTATTGCCCAGGATGTGGAAGAGAACAAGAAGGAGAGGCAAGAGTTTGTGAGGCATGTGGGACCAAGTATCGAAGGCGACTGATCACGCGCTAGACCACTAAAATCTTCGGAGAAAGAAGATAGACCACTGAACATGGATGAGAAACCGGCAATGGGAGAACCAACCGAAAGCTCTTTCGCCTATAGAGATATCCTCTTCGTTGCAGTCATTACTCTAGCTATCCAAATTTCATCTCTAATTCTCACAAGCAGATTCGTCATACCCTATCCACAACTTCCTTCTTTTGCGCCAGCCGGTCAAAGTGTAGGTGGTTCCGTTCTAAATTCTCTGATCCTGATCGTCGTCGCCCTTGTTTCCTCCCTCCTGATGATTTTCCTGATACGAAAGGGACGGGAAAGGGTATTGCGATTTGTCCTGGCGATTATGATGGGATTCGGGACTCTGACAGTTACCTTCACTGTCACGCTGATCGCCTTAACAGGTGTTTTGCCTTATTCTCTACAGATATCTATATCAGCCGCTCTTGCTCTCAGTACGATATCCCTTGTATCTTTATTGAAAAAGGATGCCAGAATCTTTCAGATATTAGCCTCTGTGGGCTTGGCAATCTATTTCGGGACATCGTTGGCAGTTTTCATGAAACCACCAACGGTCATCATTCTGCCAATCGCTTTTGGAATCTATGACCTATACGCGGTCTTCAAGGGGCCTCTGAAGGTCTTGGTTCACGAGGCTGAGGACAAGATGGAATTCTACCCGATGGTAATCGGGATTGGCGATCTGCAGATAGGGCTAGGAGATCTGGTCTTCTATGCAATGGTGCCTTCGGTAGGGTTATTGTTAGTTGGTCTGGAATTCGCAATCATACTAGCTGCGATTATTCAGGGTGGAATGGTAGTAACTCTCTTCATGTTGAGGAGGTTCAGTCTATTCCCTGGGCTCCCGATCCCACTGTTTCTCGCAACCGGTGTTCTTGCCATAGCAATCTATGCCTAGACTGTTTCTGACTGCTTGAGTCAAGCAGGACGATAATCAGTCCGATTCCGGACGGATGCGAAGGGTGATCTCTCCTTCGCCTTCGTTATGCTCATCAATATTGATGCTTATGATATTATCGGATCGTGACTGCACAAACAACCTCTCCATGGACAATACTTCGGCACCTGCCAGAACTTCGACTGTCGCCCACTTTGGCGCCTCCCGGTTTTCAATGGTCACGGCACCAACATAGTTGTTCTTAGAGGAGAGTTTTTTATCCCGAGTATCGGAATCGTCGACTGCGGGGAGAGGAATAGCGGAGTCGTTTGAGTGAAGATCCATCGTTAGTCCCTCCATATATGTCTCGCTCGAGAGCAACCTATGCAACAGTCGTCTTCCAGCGAAGACGGACCTTACCATCGCGCGGGATTCGAACCAACTTGACATGATTGCTCTATAGGCGGGGATGAGGGGAAATGGACAATGATGCAACAAATGTATCAAACACGAAATCCTGGAATTCTTTGAGTTGATTAGTCGCAGTCATCGCCTTATTTTATTTCGTTCTTTCGGAAAGTAGACCCGCTAAACTCGAGGGGTTTTTGTATCCTAGTGTGCCAGTCCTTGCTGTAGCTAGACTCTTATTCCGTCTGTTCACCTATTGGATCTTTCCGCCATCGATACATGCAGGCGAAAGTCAATGAATTGGTTGCTAGAACAGGATGCTAGTTATTCTTGGGCAAAACATTTGTTGAATAGAATAGGAAATTCGTCCTTGATCTGCGAATTAAAAACAAAGTTTGACTGCTTTATAGATTTTCACAAAAGCTTATAGCAACCGCATATTCCAGGCAGATAATGCGAAAAAGTGGCCAAAGTGCACAAGGTAGGATAAGCATTGTTCTCCTTGTGGTAGGTTTGTTAGTTGGAGTAGGGATAGGTTTTGTTACGTTTCGAACTCCGGCTCAGCCCATCGATACTTCTCCAACTCCGGAAGTGATACCGGAAGTGATACCGGAAGTGATACCAGAATCGATATCTGTTGAGACGGTACCGAACTCTGCGTTTGGGCCCGCGATAGACACTACTAAATGATACCTTGTTGAAGAGATAAGCGACGGCTTGTACTGGCTTACCGAAGGAGTGTACCAAGTGATGTTCCTAACGACGGGCGAAGGAGTAATTGTAGTAGATGCTCCCCCATCAATTGGGCAGAATCTTCTAAATGGTATTGCCGAAGTCACGAATGAACCGATTACTCATGTGATCTACAGTCACTCACATGCAGATCACATAGCAGCTGCAGGCCTATATCCGAGCGACGCGATATATATTGCACAAGAAGAAACTGCTGCCCTCATTGCACGTGCCAATGATCCAAACAGGGCGTTAGGTTTCGGATTATTCGTAGGAGGTTCATCAGTTCCTCTCCCAACATTAACATTTCGTGATGAACTTACATTAGAAGTTGGTACTCAAACGCTTGAGCTCTCATATAAGGGACCGGTCCATACTCCAGGTAATATCTTCATCTATGCCCCAGAGCAGAAGGTTCTCATGGTGATTGATATAGTATTTCCAGGATGGTCTCCCTTCTTGGACCTAGCGGTATCATCCGATGTTCCCGCTTATGTCGGGGCTCATGATCAGATACTTGAGTTTGATTTTGAGACCTACATTGGTGGGCATGTGACCAGGCTGGGGACAAGAGGTGATGTGGAAATTCAGAAAGAATACATCCTAGACATGCAGAATAATGCCGCACAAGCTCTACAGACGGTCGACTTCTTTGCCGTCGCCAATGAGGTCGGGTTTGAAAATGTATGGCTATTGATTGACACTTACTTTGAGAGACTTGAGGAAGAGAGCACTCGGCTAACCATGGAGAAATGGTCAGGTAGACTGGGTGGAGTGGATCTATTCACCCCGGGACACTGCACTAGACTAATGGAAAGTCTTAGACTGGACTGACACTATCAGTAGAGGGCATTATCTTGGGGGGGCTTGCTGCTAAGCCCAAGGATGGCCTTCCCGATTAACTAATAGGCCACTACCAGTATTATCGGTTCATCTGGATTCTTCCAAATTCCACTCTTCTTCAGAAACTGGATGTATCTTGCAAATGATATACTGCGGTTTTCTTACCTGTTCATTCCTTCAGACCCCTATGCCATCTCTAGCATCCTGTCCCGGTTTCATAGTGCAAGACTTCCTCAAATAATCTTGGTCTTCTGAGAAGGTAGGAAGAGGCCATTCTGGGCGTTTTAGCCCATGGAAAACTGCACCATTAAACTAAATGGATAGTAGCCCGGCCCAGATTCAGAGCGAATAGTTCGATTTGTCTGCTAAGATGATCGTAGCACAAATCTAGTTCGGCGTGGCTGCTTGGATCATCTAAGCAGAAGCCTCGGGAGGGATTTGCATTCTAGAGTATGAATCCCCACTTGTCGTAATTAAAGTGCTGGTTGACGAAAAAAAGGAAGGAAGCCTAACTCGTGGTTAGGCTATACCTGCGGTAGATATGCGCCATTCCGCCTCCAAAAAAGTGGAGTGAAGCCTAACTTCTGGTTAGGCTATGCGGTTTAGAGTCTTAGTTGTCACCTAAGCCGGCACACAAGTTGTTGTTGAACTCATCGATGTTATCGTTGTCGAAATGGACCCAAAGGGCGTAGTTCGTGAATGATCCTGCAAGGGTCGCTGCTCCTTCAGTCAGAGCTTCTCCATGAATTCCCCTTAGTTCACCAGTTCCACAGAGGAAGCTAATGTGTCCATGAAATGTGAAGAGAATTCCCTCACCGAATGGCCCGCCTTCAAAGTCACCCCACTCTTCCAGTACAGCTCCGCCCGTTCTCCCAGCTATGGTGACCTCATCGAATAAGTATCGGACCTTGTATGTCCCGTGCGTAAATCCTTCTGCACAGGTGTCGGTTAAGGCATTGTTCACAGCTGTTGCCGCTCCATCAATGATTCCTGTGAACGTGAAGGTGCCAGGCCTTGTTACGAAGTCGACGTTGGTGTTAGGATCGGCGTCGCCACAGTCGAATATGGTTTCGGTTGTTCTATCGACGCTGGCAGAGGCAGCACCTGTACCCACGAACTCCTCGCTGCCCGAGATTCCTGCACAACCCACCTCGTTGAATATATCTACCAGGTCAGGTCGGTGATCAGCCAACCACTCTCCGAAGGAGATTCTTTCAGATCGGCCCTCTCTACTGATATCAACTCCTTCTCCGTAGCTATTGCACAGAACCTCTAGGACTCTGGTGTCGTCCTCTTGGGCGGCAGCTCGCAGCAGTGAAGGCGCTACAGTAGCTCCCAGTAAGAGTGCGGCAATTATTGATATGTAGACTACGTGAATGTATTTGTTGTTCGGAAGTTGAAGTGGACTTATTTTCATAGTCCCGATGGTGGAGTTTGGATTAAATAATCTGTAAGTTTACAAAGTGTACAAGGTATCCTTTCTACAGAGTTCCATAGCCAAACTTCGTGGAAAGGAGTTCATTGAATCAAAGATTAACTTTGGTTTGGATATGAAAACCGTGTAATAATCGAATTCTTGGCGGCTTCTATCTGAGGCGAAACCCCGAATATTGTCTTTACTTCCTCAGTACGATATGCTTTCTGATATTCAGACCACTTTTGACCCAGGTCGTGGAAATATGCGATAATCAATTCCCCGTCATCCATTCTTATCTCGCTCTTACCGATACCATCGTATCTGGAGCACCGCTCCACATACTCCCTAAAGGTATCTAGTCTGACTTTAGGGAACCAGAGAGAAAGCAGATCCTTTGGGAGTCGTCGACCTAAGTCTCCTCCCAATTTCGCCAGTTCCCTATCATCCACGATCTCCAGGATCTCTCTGAATGCTTCGTGGGGGAGAGAGGAGAATCGGCATTTCTCGACGTATCTGTCCCATTCAATGTACTTCCTGAGAATGGTGTTAATTAGTCCGTTGACGCTTAATCCCTGTTGTCTCGCGTCCTCTTGAATTATCACGTCCAGTTGAGACCACAGGCGGAGACTCCTGACGATCGTGTTGTCTCGGAGGTTGGTGGACGTTGCTGGTGCCGACGAATGGCTTAGGCTATCGCATTGCATCTTGCCTCACTCCTTCCGTCGGTGGGGTAACCATTCCCTCCGATGACCTTCTCTCGACGTTATTTACAATTCTCTCGAGCATCACATTCCTCGACTCCTTCAGCTCCGTTAGCTTGAACTCAAGAGAGAGTCCTTCCATCCTATCCTTCCCGTTTTGGGGCGGATTCGTTCCATTCATAGTTCCGTAATGCTCTGTTGATAATAAGAGCAGGATGTGTACCCTGTACACATCATACCCAAATAATATGGATGCAAAATTCGGTTTAATATGTGCATAAAACCATAAGCATTTATGGTTCGGTCAACATTTCCGATGGCAATCCTGTAGTTTTTGTCTTTTCCAGTCGAACTCCTCTAGGCACCTGCGGGTTAATATGGTTGCATGTTTACAACGTAATCTTCCAGATTAAATGAGGTTAACGCCGAGGTAGGCTCCCTTTCTTTTTTTAGTCACCTCTGCGATACAATAGTCTGAAGAAGAACAATCCTACACTAACTATGATGAGAGTATAGATCAGCGTAATGCCTTCAGGCGGATAGTAAATAGTCAGCGGGCTATCCTCCCAGCTGTTTCTGCTTGACTCAGTCAAGCACTAGGTAACATTTGGTGACTAACTTGATTGAATGCTCACCTTTTGTGATTAGAGTGACTGTCTCAATATTCCTGGTCGTACGGTACGACACATAGGTAACCCTCGTGATTCTGAAGTCTGGTGCCAGATGAGAATGTTCAATCGACCCATGATCGAAGGTCACCTGGATCGCCCTTTGTAAAGAGTTTCTCCAAGTCTGTTCTTCGGTATGGCTTTAGCTTTTAGCTTGTCAGAAATATTAAGACGCCTTTCTTCCTCGAAAATCAAATGGACAAGATCGTATACAAGGGTGGATCTGCCAAGTGTCGCCATTGCCGGAATACATTCTCAGCCGATGAGGAAATCCTAAGGTCAGAGCCAATGAAATATGGCGCCACTTCCAAATATCACCTGAAATGTGTGCAGAGCATTATCGATGGCCTTCCCAAAGCATAATGAATTAATTCCTATAAGAACAGGATTGAATTCCAGACTCGAATGTCAACTCGATTGATCCGCAGCCCTATTTCATTTCCCGGCCTCCATCGTGTACATTGTACACGTCCTGCTCATATGTACCGTAGACAAAACAGTAACCATGAATTGGATAACAGGACGGTTAATTGGAAAGGATGAGGAGAGAGACGAGAACCAGTCTGCTCATTATGCCGCTGATGATAACTCTGCCCGGGTCGCCGTACTCGATTGTGCCAACCTCGCTAGACATCTCATAATCTCACAGTTCGAAGGATTAGGGACGTACGATCTTTTGGCTTAGAGAGAAAAAACAGAATTTGGAATATCTCAAACAGCATGTTTTCCCAGATGAAGTTTCGATCAACGCCGACTGACTCTTAAGGCATTATTTTTCATGAATCAATGTCGACTAGATAGATA
>SDBS01004263.1_pt1 | contig 14014 bp, 17 predicted proteins | sample 2277091 | NCBI WGS metagenome assembly SDBS01 (sample SAMN10404972, study PRJNA504765) | marine sediment metagenome | isolation source: marine sediment core GS10_PC15, 163 cmbsf | place: Arctic Ocean: Southern Knipovich Ridge | collected 2010
CTTCTTGCCCATTTCATAAGACGCCTTAATTTTTGTATATCTTCGCTGACCCATAATTCTTGTAAATTCACATCTTTAATATTGCCGAGTAGCAAAGTATGTGAAGCATCTCGACAGCAGAAATATAAGTCTCCATTGGCTCCTATAGAAACATATTTCAATAAAGAAGTGCAAGTCTTTCCTTTACCAGTTAATGGAAACTTACTAAAATCTGGGTATTTATCAGAGTAGTTTTTCCATAATTCTACAGGAACATTTCCTCCAAAAGTATGAAATCTTCTTTGTTTCGTAAATCCGGAATTCAACTTTTCAAATTCTTTCACAAAAATCAATTCTCTGTTTTTGTTTCCCCTATAAGAAAAGAAAACGTTAGTATCTTGGGCATACAAGTTCTTAATTTTTATTCCCCTTTCTTCTATTCCAGATTTGGTTTCCGCCATTAACTTTTTAAAGGATTCCCAATCCTCAACATCATATAAATCTACTTGTAACAAGTTTAATCCTTTATCATATAGACTTAAAAGATAATCAGGATTATACATTTTGCTTAAAAATCTAAAACCATTACTGCAAATAGCAATTTGAAGGTTAGGACATTTATCCCTGATAGCTTCTATATAGTCTATTAAATTGGGATTTAATGTAGGTTCACCATGAAGAATAAATTCAATTCTTTTTATCGTATCTGGAATTTTAGCTAATATAATTTCAAATAATTTTGGTTTCAATAAATAACTCTTCTTTCTTGTCATTCCACAAAATTCACAATCACGATTACATCCTAAAGAAGCTTCTATTTTTATTCTATAAACCTTATCAAGAACAGTCATCTTTCTTGATTTAAGATAGCTTATTTGTTCTTCCACAGTTCTTTTCATATTCAGCCTTCCTTTTTTAGTAGTAAGATATAAGGACTATTTGTTCTATGAATTCTTTGCATAAATGAATATTCTTTATTCAGGGCAATTTCTATATCTTTATAATTCTTTATATAGTTTTTAGCATGATAACTTTCTATTACCATTTTATGAGCCGTGTTCAAATCTATTTGATCCATTAAAAATTTGGCCAAAGCCACATCGTCACTGCCATCACCAGGCGTTCTACTTCCTGTGATTAAATAATCTACATTTTCTTTATCCTTTACATAGTTTTTTATATAACTTGCTGTAGTAAAAGAACCTGCTATGATTTCTTCTACATTCATATTCTTAGAAACAGATAAAGAACCTTTCGTTCCAGATGACGTTCTTTGTATAAATTTTTTATCTATATCTATATTTGTCTTTTCCATTTCTGCTGGAGAATTTTCATAATCAAAACCTTCAATATGTCTACCACCTTTTTCTCCAAAAATTATAGTTTTATTAGGGTGTTTCCATTTTGTGTGCAAAGCTATATACTCATCCTTAACTAAATATATTCCTTTCACTCCACGATTAAACAATACTGAAGAAGTCGTAAATGCTCTTAAGACATCTATAACAATCACAGTTCCTTGAGCTTGTCTATATTCAAATAAGGTTAAAATCGCCATGTGTTCTCCTTATCCTTCTTAGATTTTCACGGTCCCTTTCCCTCTTGTAATTTAGGTAACAGGAATTAGTGTGGTATGCTTGTTGAGATTTAGTGCTCTTAAATGCAATACCACATCCTCTGCAAACTTTCTTGATTGCCTTGCTGACTTGATTATTATAAAGTCTCCTACAGTGACTCGAACAAAATTTCTTGTCTTTTCTTCTTGTGCAAAATATTCGTCGGCACCTTGTACAAATTATTTTGCGAAGTGGTTTCCTTTTGTAATAGGAAACCTTTTTTCTACATCGATCTGAACAGTATTTATTCTTGAGCGTGAGAGAATCGAACAGTTTTCCACAGATTTGACAAGCTTGGAACATATGGGCCCCGTTACCTACCTTTAGAACCCAAGGAACCCGGCTACAACCGCCATACTCTGGTAGGGTGGTACTTGTACACCACTCCTATTTGTAGCCAAGCCACACGGGTTCTACAATTACAAGTGCTTACACCACAACAAGTTATTTATTTTAGATATCCCCTTCGTCGATCGATTGCAGAAGCTTAACGAATTTTCGAATCCGCAGTTCTCTAAGAATATTGTATGTTTCTGATTCGTTTTCCCACAACAGTTTTTTCACTTGATCGATCATTAACTCGGCGTCAATAATTTCATCAGCCAAGTCATGGGGCGTTGTGAATTTATCTGGTCTATAGAAATAATCGCTAATAGAAGTAATCAATTCGGCCAGTTCCCCTTGGGCTACTGACAACTGTTTATCCCTTCCGTTATGCGCAGCAAGTTCAGCAAAGATATCGGGTTCCAATCGGATATTCTTAAACCATTGATCTTTATGGCGCGGGCCGAAAACTACAATTTCTTGAATGCCAATATGAGCCAACTCTTTTTGACATGGCACACATGGGAACAAGTTGATATAGGCGAATGGAAATTCAGGTGCTTGATAAATCGTTCGACTTCCTGGGTTTGCAGGTTCTGGTCGCAAATTTCGTATCGCTACTATTTCCGCATGTCTAACAACACAAATCCTATTTTCTTTGTCATGACATTTCTTGTCGCATTTTATGATTTCATTAACACCTTGGGACACAATTCTATCTTGTTTATCTACTACGATACAAGCGACTTGTTTATCTAAGCATTGACTTTGTTCTTTCAACTTGTTCAAATAATTGGCGAAGTGTAATTCCACGGGTCTCATTGTAGCCATCCCGATAGCATATTGAGAAATGGGTCGGTTGTTTCCATCACTGCTGAACCAGCGACTCGTAAGTGTCTTTCATACATGAGAAACTCATCCATCTGTGCTATTGTAGTCGGCAACATAGCAGGCATGATCAGAGGAACACAATCGTTGGCATACACTTGGTCCGCTTTGTCATAGTGCTTTTCATACAAGTGAAGGCTTCCAACAAGATGTTCGTATGTGCCAAGTTTCAACTTATAGTATTTCGTAGTAATTAATCGCACCCAGACTAGTTCTTGTAGCATGGTGAAGAATGCTAAATCATACGGCAATCCGAGCCATGCATCATTGGATCGCATATATACTGTTAGGTGCAAGCAATTGTGACGTATCATGAAATGAAGCATGATGGTGCAAGGATTGTCCTTCGTGTTTTTTGCATCTTCAGGATTGTAGATCATGGCCACGGCCTTCCGGCTGTATTCATCTTCCAAAAGACATTTCATGACATAATTTATTTGCGTGAAGCCGTGCTCGTTTTCGTCAAACAATAATCGTTTGCCATATGCTGAATTGACAGTGATTCCATTATCGCTAACTTGCTTCCAGAACTTGCCATAATGTGCGATTTGACTTAGTGTATTGGAACCACCCATGTAAAACGCGAATTCTCCAGCAAGGTACTTGAGTGATAAAGCTCTGGCTGATGCCGTAGCTATTCGCATCCTTGGATACTGTAAACAAAGAGAGACATTAGTTCTTTCGCGTACATAAGAATCACGGATAATCAACTGTGGTGCTTTCATCAAATCTCTACACACTACAGCATAAAGGGTATTCATTTCAGTTGCGAAGAAGTTGGTCATTTCTTTTCACCTCCATACATTCTTTCTAGCTCGAACATTAGATTCGCACAAGCGTGCCCAAGGTGACTGACTCCACTATCCAGATCCCGTTCTTCTCCAGCAAGATGCGCAAAAATATGACGCAGTGTCGCACTGAAATGATCTGCAGAATCTGTTGTCCTCCAGTCGTTAGGTCCAGGGTACTTTGTCAACCCGTACATCCGGGCGCGGGCCGTTTCGTTTAGAAACGGTAGATACAGTAAACTAAGTTTCGGTTTAGTCAAGTCAAGCTTCATGTAGGGCCCCCTTTTCTTTATGCGTTGTCATTTCACAGTTCTCCTTCTGGTCCCATTAATAATTTTTCCTATACAGGATTCACTGACTGAGAACTTCAAAGCCAATTGCAATCTATTGCTATTGCTATTGCTATATCCTGTTCTGTGATACAACCTCCTAATTTTAACTACTTGTGCATCAGTCAACTTTGTATTTGGATGTTCTTTTCCTATTAAGGTCCCCCTCCTTCCTTTTGTATCCATATCAGCTATGTTATCTGCATCTGTTCCAAGAAACAAATGGTCTGGATTAATACATATTCGATTATCACAATGATGCAATACGCACATCTCTTCAGGGATTTTTCCATAATACTTTATCCACCAAAGACGATGTGCGCAATAACTTGTGCCATTACGCGCAACGTAGACATATCCATTAGTTGCCGGAACATGACTCGTAATCTCCCAACAACCAGTATCGGTCACATTCCAAGCAAGTGGACGCGGATGTGGTGAAGCCATTCTTATTTTCCTCCTTTAGGTTTAGTCAGGTCAAGCTTCATGAATCCATGCCCTCGTAGGGAGTATGTATTCGTACTTGCTATGCGATTCTACCATGAATAGATTTCGCTTGACACGAGTGCATCCCACGTACAGGACTCGATATTCACTGTCGGCATTTCGATTAAAATTGTTCTTTATTTGCCGAGTGATATCCATGAGCAACACTACATTATCCGCCTCTGCTCCCTTCACCGAGTGGATTGTGTTGATCCGTATGTTGCACTTGCTCAGGTTCGCTTTTGTACGGACCAGATCCCTGTAGTATACTAGCTCATCCTCCTTCCAATTAAAATTATAGTACCACGGTTTTGTTAGATCGATTCGTCGTTTCAAGTATGGCCGCAATTTTATTTCATCATGGATATCCATCTCACCTTTTTGTCTAACTTTTTCAAACAGGTGAATCATATCCATGTTGCGTGGGCCTGCTGAAATTACACCGTTATATGAATACACCAATCCCAAGTTTCGTATGTGTTGAACTACGTCCTTTAGAAATACATGGTTGCGACTCAGGAACATCCATGTTTCGTTTTCATCATCGATGCTTAATTCTCGTATGTCCATAATCCTGGTGATCGTTCCATGTTGTTTTAGGCCATGATATTCTTTGGTAATACGTTGTAGGATGCACCCAGTAATTCTATTGACAAAATCCACGATGTTTTCAGGCAACCGAAAACTGCGTCGTAGGATTTCTATTTCTCCAGATATGTTGAGGAAATAATTGACATCCGCACCACTCCATTCGTAGATTGCTTGATCATCATCGCCAGCAATATATGCTTTTTCGCAATTACGAAAAGCAGTCCACACCATTCTCCACTGTAGTGTGGTAAGATCTTGAGCCTCGTCAATAATGGCCACCTTTACTGGAACAGAATGACGGTCCTTTATAAACAGTTCAATCATATCTGTGAAATCAAAAATGCTGTAGTGGGATTTGAACGTTCTATAATTTTTGCTTACCAATCGTAGTCGTTCTGTATCCAAACCGAATAGGTATTGAGAAGCTGCCCTAGGATTGTTACGATGAAGAATATTGAAGAACAAATATCTATCGTCATTATGTCTCATATCTTCAGTGTAGTACCCTGTGAATTTCATCCCCATCTTTTCACTGAACATTTTGTAATACCGTTTATCGATCACTTGGCTACGAGACATTTTCAGCTGAGCGAATGCCAAGGAATGGAGAGTCCTGAAGTATGGAAACGATTGCTTTTCGTATCCAAACTTTTCAACGGCGCGGTCCCGGCCCTGATAGGATCCTTCCTTGGTAAATGAAACGTATGCTATTTCTTCAGGTGGTACCAAGCGCAATTCCTTTTCCAGTACATCAAGCAAGTATGTTGTCTTTCCAGTTCCTGGAGGACCGAATATTATTTTGACATTCACCTCCAAGTCTCCTCAACGTATTCGGTTATGGTAACGAATCCAAATTCAGGAATAAGATCTTTGCAGTTGGTGATAACAGCCTTGATTCCTCTGCCATGATTACCAAGTCGTGTTTCCTCCATACAGAATTGAAACAGCTCAAGCAAATCACATGCTTTGAAAAGCTTCCAAGATTTTTCACTGAAATATAGTTTTGCGTTTTCATCGGTGAACGGAAATAACTTAGGATGGCCCATGATTACTTCTTCTTCTATTTATTACCACTTTCGTTTCGTATCCGCACTGTGTATTTTCACTGGCAATAAAACATCCCCAGTAACCACCTCAAAGATATCGTGGCGAAGAACAAATGCCACTTCTTCTTTTGAAAGATCAACACCTTCTTCTACAGCATAGTGCTGAAATAATAGAGTTGTGTAGTAGCAGTGAAGAGCTAGGTTATATGGACGAATCAACGCCACTCCGTTTAGACGATTGCAATTTTGCATCGCCCTTTCGTATTGATTCAAGGTACCTACGTCCCTGTTCCATTCAGCTTCAGGAATAAAAGCTTCAAACTGAGTCGCTATCTTATGCTTTTTAATTGTCCTCAAATATTCCATGTCCTTAGATAAGCCCTTGATATAGTCCTTCGGCCTTGATTCTTCAATTCCTCCAAGCGGGTCATCAGAATGCGGCATCGTCGTACTCCTCTTTAAAATCAATCTCTACGTCGCTTTTGGGCGAATCCCCTATAAATGAAGCGATAGACTCATAGGGTAATGTCCACAGTCTAGGATTTCCAATCTGTTTACTGATAAAATATCGTAGTTGTCCACCCCCTAACGCACGCAATCTATCTTGCACTTGCGTATATTTGAACATGCGAAATTGTTTCTGTTGAAATAAAAACTCCACGAAGTTTTTTGCCCTGAAAACATAGAGCCTTTTTTCATCATCTTTGTAGACACGGTCAATCATGATTTGTTCTTTGGTTTGAGCTAAAGCTCTACGCTCTAAAAATTCTATAAGATATTCTGTGAACACAGCACCCGGAGAAATATCGTTGACTCCTGCATCTGCCCTCACTCTAATATTATCTAGTGCACTGTTTACGATCTGAACCCAATTGACATCTTTGATCTTGGTAGGAAGAATATGCAACTCTCGAAAACAAAGGATTCGAAATTGGTTCTGGTTTATGATTTCATTTTCACTAAAAAATTTCAAGGATTTCTTGTTGATTATCCATTCATAGTAGGGTGGATCGGCTTCGTACTTTATAAAATCCTCGTAAGACAATCGACTAACTTCTGTTCCTCCAATCCCATAAGTCCGTTGTTGGCATAAGGATTTAGCGCAGAGCGATACGATAGGTTCTTCCGTGCAGCGATAGCTGTAATCCTTTTTTCTGTGCGATGCGATGACAGTACTGTTAAGTTCTTGTTTTGATTCGATAGGGTTTTTGAGGGCATCGTTGGCGAGTTCCAAGTGCCTATCAAAATCATCTCCGTGTTTTGTTTTGTAATATCGGGCCAATGAAAATAAATATTCATTACGAAGATTCGTATCTTGAAATAAGTAGATGTGTTGTAGACACGGTGGGCCATCGGCAAGGGGGAGTCCAGAAAAAAATTCGGTAAGAGAATCTCCTGTTTGCCTTCGATCTTCTATTTTCATGATTGCTTCTTCAAAATCAATCATGCTACCATCGCCGTGGTATAGGTATTGCCGAGGCTTGTCTGCTTTATAGTAAGGTAGATTGATCCAATTGCCACTTTGCCCTGGGATCAGAGAAGTCTGTTTAGGGAACACTTCTGTATTGTCTGAAAGACCCAACAAAACACGGAACTGCTCCATAAAGTTTTTTGCCTTAACGACCTGCATGTTTTCAGCCAAGAAAAGATACAAGTGAAGACCCCCACTCTTACTACGAAATGGAAACAGAGGAATATTATGAGTGGAAATTACGCTTAACAATTCTTTGAAGTCTATGAAATATACGTCGATGTCTAATGCAGCAAATCGACAAGTATTATCCTTTTGAATGGGGACGATACCTAATCCAGACTTGCCTTCTAAATGCTCCCTATATAAATCTTCAGTGACCGGAGCGTTTTTTGTGAAGCTTTTGCCTTTTTCTTTTTCTCCTTTTTTCGTTGTCGCATAGATATGCACACCGTATGAGTCCACGTTCCCAGTAAATATCTCTTGAAAGGCACTAAGGCCGTAAAGTGTAACTCCCATATCTTCCTTTCTCCGCCGCCTAATGTCGTGTGGGGCGATAGAAAAACACCACCCCACAGTCTGTTAGGTCGTGCTGAGATTTAGAAAGGAGCCTTGTTCTCTCCTCCTTCCGGGCTAGGATTTTCTTCGCTTGTTTGATCCCCCAGCTGTGCATAATCCGGATCCTGTAAGGATTTCAGAGCGTCCCGAGTGGGCGCTACGATTTGAGAATATTCTTCTTGGGTGATAAATCGAACCCTTTCGATCATAGACTTACGTTCCCCGATCTGGTACCAAATCCCCGCATCATTTTTGTTACGGACTGTTTCCAGTTTCCAGACACTGGAAAAGAACGGGGCTCGATTGCCGGAAGGAAGCTTGGTCATCATAATTTGAGTATTCCAATTGCGAGCGTGTTTAATTCCAGAACTCCACAACGAAAATACCATCGGCCCTTCTTCTGGATGTTCGGCTGCAATAACATAGAACACGTGATGTTCGGCAATATCGTTGGGCTCCTCACTATCACTAACTGCTTTCCAGCTTGAAAACTTATCTTTGTTTACAGGAATTGATCCGGGTTCATGTCGCCCGACAAGACCACCTCGATGAGGTGCCCATTCCAGCCAGATTTTTTTGTACATTAATGGGATTACGTTGATCGTTGTCCCGTATAGGCGGTTGTTCACCGTGTTGGCGAACATTCCGGACTTGGCCCCGCTGACATATTCATCAGCATCTTCGTCCACTTGAGGTGACAAGGGCTGAAGGATTCTCAGAAATGGAATCTGAAAATCTTCTGCTCCGATTCCTTCAAAGCCTACACCCGATTGGGCTTCAAGAAATTCCAATTTCGCTGCTTCTTTCGCTGCTTCTTCCTTTGCGACTTGTGCTTTGCTCTTTCCCATAATGGCCTCCTACTTGATGTCCGTACGCTTAAAAACGTACGGATTGCATTCCTTAGGAATGTCACCGATCTCGAGTACTTGCAAACTTCCCTTTTTCATCCCGAGCCCTTGCCGTAGAAATGCCTTGAACGAATTCGTGTTGACTTTAAGCTCGTTCAAATAAGGGATGCCTTCTCTTCTAAGAAACTGAACAATCTTTTCTTCTGGCTCCTCCACCGTTAGCTCGCGTTTGATCAAGTGTTCGCCTTGATTTTTCACGAGCCATGTCATGACTGTGGATTTTTTCTTTGGATCTTTGGGCATACTGGCAGCCAGTATTTCAACGATATCTACTTTTTCGCCTGTGCTCAGCTTGATAGAAGACAATCCTCGGCTCAACAGTATTTGAGGAATTTCCTCTTGACTGAGGCCCGTCTCTTCCTGTTTCAACTCCTTGAGCTTTTCTTCGGCAAAGACAATTTCTTGCCTTTTGTCTCGTAGGGAGTGTACTTTTTCCCCAAGCTCAGCCAATATATCATCGATATCAGTATCGATGTTGTCGAGAAATTCTGTACTCATTTTATCCTCCGATAAAATCTTCGAGGGTGTTGTCCCTAAAATACTCCAAGAGATTTTTCTTGGCGGTTAAAACTTCATGGACTTTTTCGTCCACTGTGCCCATTACGATTATATCCTTGTATAAGACTGCATGATTTTGTCCGCTTCGGTGACTACGATCTTCAGCCTGTAGCCTATCCTCCAATGAGAAACTGTTACTGTAAAAATACTGGAAGTGCGATCGTTGAAGGTTGAGTCCGACTCCGGCAGTTCGAGGATTTGCAACAAGAACATTGACGTGTCCGGCCTTGAATGCATCTAAAATCTCAATTCTTTTCTCAGCCCATGTGCCTCCATAATAAAGTTCAATTCGTTTGTTGGGCTGATTCTTTGTCAGCTGCTCGTAAATCATTTTCAGTTCGGCTACAAATCTTGCCCATACAATAATGACTTCTGACCCGGTCTCATCTAAGTCAGCCTTTAGTGCCTCCAGTTTAGGATTTGTTTTGGTGATCATAGTTGCCCTTGACTTACCATCTGGCGCTATGTATGGAAAGAATCCTCCTGTCACTTGTTGAAGGCGACCTACTAGACTCACCTTGTTCGCTACTGTCAATTCCTTGTCATCATACATCGATAAAAACTCTCGTTTCAGTTCGGTGTATATTCGTTTTTGTTCGCTGTTCATTGTGACTTCAATACGCTCATATATTTTGGGAGGAAGATCCAGACAATCTTCCTTACGCACAATAAAACTATGTGGCTGGATGTCCTTCTTTAATTCCTCCAAATGCTTATAAGGTGTTAACAGATTAGGATGGTCCAAAATATGCTGAACGTTGGACTCACTTGTGCTCATGATGTACGCAATTACTTCAGCCTTTTTCCCATCCGCTGCGTACTTTAGAACACTTTTCATTTCATCCAGTCGCATGAATCGATTGAACAAACGACCAGTGCCTGGATGTGTGTCCTTTACCTCAATCCCATAATGAGCACGAAAAGCATAGTAGTTGGATTCAAAATAGTCGTGCTTCAAAAATTCAAACATGCTCCACAAATCGTATGGAGAATTAGTCACCATCATTCCTGTAAGAATAAGGCGATACTTACTCCATGGTTCTACACCAACGACTCGTTTCCCACGTTTCAAGACTTTGCCAAGATTATAGAGAATATTGACAGTGCGATTTGCGCTTGGATTTTTGATGCGAGTTGATTCATCCACAATCACCATACACTTATGATTCAGCAAATACTCCTGGAAAACCTTGATATGATTGCGCGTTGAAAAAACATCGATGTTTGTACAGAACCATTTCAACGCAGGAAATTCGTCTATGATGAAATCTTCTTGTATGCGTTGACGAAGTTGGCTTTTGCTACTGGTCCACACATAGATCTTTGTAGGCACTGGTGAGTGAATTGGAATTTGCTCAGTCGCCCACTGGCGTTGTATTCCGTTAGGCGCAATGAGCAATACAGCATTGATTTTGTTTTCACGATACAGATTGGATGCGATGTCGATGGCTACTTTGGTTTTTCCAGTTCCCATTTCCATGAACAAAGCCCCGAATTCCTTGTCGTACAGTTTGTGAAACGCTGCTACTTGATGTTCGTACGGCTCAGTTTTGTATTCGAAGTTCGCTTCCATCTGCTTACTCCCCTATATAGAAATCATTTTTCTTGAAGTATTTACAATTCATACAGATAACTTTATCTTCTTCCTTACGAAACCATCTTTTCCTGAAGTATGGGCAATTATTATCCGCATTCCATATTCGCGAATAAGTGCGATAACCATCGGCCCATCCACCATTTGGATTTTGAAAACCGATTGTTCCCTCCATCATCCTTCGACCAGTTACTCTATCCACTACTGTCTTTTTCAGATTGTATTCACAAGCCCAGATCATTCTTTACTCCTTAGGAAACTCATCTCTTATTCTTTCTTTTGCTACCTCATAAAACTTTTTATTTATTTCTATGCCAACAAAGTCGTTATTTAATTTAACGCAAGCTACTCCAGTTGATCCAGTACCCATAAATGGATCAAATACAACTCCAAACATTTTAGCATATACGATAATGTTATTCAAGACAAGTAGAGGTTTTTGACTTTTATGATTGAAAAATTTTTCTTTTGCAAATTGCGCTGATACTGTTGAATTTATTCTATGCCCTCTGAATACTTTTTGTCTTTTATGGCCATTACGTTCATAAATAAAATCATATTGACAAGCGGCTCCTGTTATCTTATCCCAAACATGCACAGCAGAATAATCTAATGGGAATTTTACTTTCGCCGACCAAAATATAAACTGACGACAAGAATATTGTGTAAGGATATTCATTAAATCAGGACTGTATTTAAATTCTTCAGTATAATGATCTGGATAGGGAGGATCTGTTAAAATCATATTTATAGAGTCATCAGGTATTTTTTTCATCTCTTTTAAGCAATCGCCATGAATTAATTTAATCATTCAAACTCCACCTCGTTAATTTCGTAAGTCTTGGGTTCAAGGCTGTAGAACTCTCCCTTACTTAATACGAAGAATATTTAGCCAAGTAAAGTTCCCACAGTAATGGATCACTTTCTAAAAACTGCAGGACTTCCAGGATTCTATTCTCTATTTCTATCCTCAACGTACTGGGATCATCGATACGAAATTGTATTTTGTGAACATCCAATATCGTTGTGCTTTTCTCGTCAGCAAATTCTGCGACTATATAATCAAATACCTTGGAATCTGTATTGAAGCAGTAGATCTTGTGTTGCATAGAATCCAGATATTTGTCTTGTCCTTTGTAATTGCCTGTGGTCTTAATGTCTATAATGCGTTTGGTCTTCTGAAACCAAACATCGATCTTGCCGTACAAACAATATTCTTCTCCAGCAATTTCGATATATCGCTTACACTTGTGCTGAAATTCTCCTCCCTCACATGCGCGCAGTACCGTACGAAAATGCTCGCTGCAATTTATTTTATCAATTAAGATTCCTTTGCCGAGTAATCTATAGACCTGATCTTCGAAAGCTACTCCTCTTTTCATAGCATCATTCATTCCGCCCCAAATCCTAGCGAGCATATTTTTCAAATCTTCTTGAGCTTGCTGTTTCCAGGTTACACTTTTTCCGCGAATGTTAGATGCCGGTGCATTTAGGGCCCAACTAACAGAACTGAATAGCGATGGTGTTATTAGTCGACTCATATGCTCTCCTTTATGTGGCCGTCTTTTGTGTAGTAGTACACATTTTCTTTTGCATTAGGACCAGCATAGGTGAATGGGAATTCCGTCAACTCCGAACATGGTATCAATCTGCTTATTCCAATTTTAATGCTCTTCATTATCCTAATTGCGTTTCCTTGAAGAATTAGATTGTATACAGTCTGGTCACTTTTGTTAATTAGCGTTGCCATTTGACTTACTGTAAAGTATCGTTCCCTACCGATACGGGTTGGCTCGATGGTGACGGTTATTCCCATTCATCTGCTCCTATGGAACCACGTTACGTTGTTCGAATTCTGCTGCTTGAAAGTATAATAGCACTCGTTTTACAAACGCATCCACTGGATCTTCTTTTTCAATCTCAATAAACACAATTGGCACAGAACGTTCAAAGTGGAGATGATCTCCTGTGGATATCCCCGTATTTCCCTGTATTCCTACTACACGTCCTTGCCAACAAAACCATCCAAGCTGTACGTCAACCCGAGATAAATGTGCATACAGTGTAGTGGCTTTATCTTCATGTAACAATCGCACCATCCCTCCGTAGATTGGGTGCCCTGGATTTGGTGCGTACACTTCAATTACGATTCCCTTAGTGACGGCCATTACTTCGGCTCCAAATGGAGCAACCCAATCTTCTCCATTATGAAACTGTTCCAGTGTTCCTCCCATAGGATTCTTACGTAGCCCTTGACTCGAAGTCATTACTGCATCCTTCATGGGAGGAATCATATCAAGTGTCCAGATTGTTTCAGCGAAAACCATACTTCCAATTAGCAGCCACTTCCATGCTCCGTTCTTCATTATAAGTCCTCCTCGTGAGATTTGGGCTCTACTAGAGCACTTCCCTAATTGTCGGTTTCCTTCCTTTCTTCGGAGGTAAGTGTAGTTCGTTATCGTTTGCAAACTTATGAACGACGGCTGTTAACGCCTCACCTAGCGAGAAGCCTTCACGACTACATCGAGCCTGAAATTTGCAAAAGTCATTTTCTGTGACGATGGCATAAATCTTGCGGAATAAACTTCCGCCGGTTTGAATTGGATTATCTCCGCCCATTAAATGTGCCCCCATCTTTTTCGAGCTATGATTTGACCCGCTGTTCTTCTATCAATACCAAACATCACTCCTAAAGCTTCTATAATTCCTCTTTTTTCTTTGTTTCTTTCATATAAAGATCTGAGTTTCAAAACATCCTTCTCTGTTAGAATTGATTGCGGGTTTGATTCTCCTTTAAAATAACCGTATCGTTTTTTAGCATCTCTATCAGCCATGTTGTCTGCATCAGTCCCTAAAAATAAATGATCAGGGTTTACAC
>SDBS01004264.1_pt1 | contig 14013 bp, 14 predicted proteins | sample 2277091 | NCBI WGS metagenome assembly SDBS01 (sample SAMN10404972, study PRJNA504765) | marine sediment metagenome | isolation source: marine sediment core GS10_PC15, 163 cmbsf | place: Arctic Ocean: Southern Knipovich Ridge | collected 2010
GGGCCTTCTTTTCGGGTCACCTACGGTATCTGATCCTACCGCAACCGTGGGAAGCAGGGCCTTCTCGCTAACAATCTTCTCGGCCTCCTTGAGACCCCCGTCCCTGAATACGGCACCTATAACTGCTTCGAGCGCATCGGCTACGACAGATCCCGGGCAGTCCGAGGATTCGAACTCACCCCCCAGCCGGACGAGCCTGTCAAGGCCCAGACGCTTTCCGACCGATGTGAGGTTCCTCGCCGAAACGAGGTTTACCTTTCTCCTGGTGAGCATACCCTCCGATTCTGAAGGGTGGCTTCTCATCAGAAAATCCCTGGTCACAAGCTCGAGTACGGCATCCCCGAGGAACTCCAGCCTGTCGTAGTCACACTGGCAATCACCCTCATCTTCTTCCCGAACGGCGGATCCGTGAGTAAGGGCCTCCTCGAGTAACGCCGGGATTCGGAACCTGTAGCCCAAGACCTCTTCCGCCTTACCGACATCGCGGGTTCGGTCGGAGTCCGAGACGTCAGACCTTCCTGAAGGCAATAGTCACGTTGTGCCCGCCGAATCCGAGAGAATTACTCAGCGCGAACTCGATATCGGACTTCCTTGCTTCCCCGGGGATGTAATCGAGATCACATCCTTCACCCGGATTCTCCAGTGTCGCAGTCGGAGGAACCAGACCGTGCCGGAGGGCAAGGGCAGTAAACATGGCCTCGGCGGCACCGGCTGCTCCGAGCAGATGCCCTGTCACGGATTTCGTGGACGAGACAATTACATCTCCGGCAGCCTTCTCACCGAGAGCGGTTTTTATTGCTGTAGTCTCGTTGGAGTCATTGAGCTGAGTGGACGTTCCATGCGCATTGATGTAATCGACATCTCCAGGTGTCATCCCCGCTTCCTCGATAGCCAGCTTCATTGCTCTGGCTGCGCCTTCGGCACCCTCCGCGGGAGCGGTCATATGGAAAGCGTCGCAGGTCATCCCGCAACCGACTACCTCGGCGATTATATCCGCTCCCCTCGCCTTCGCGAATTCATACTCCTCGAGAAGGACCACCGCTGCGCCCTCGGCTATGACGAAGCCGTCGCGGTCTCTGTCGAACGGCCTTGAGGCATGCTTCGGGTCGTCATTCCTCGTAGAGAGGGCCTTCATTGCACAGAACCCTCCCAGGCCAAGGAGCGTAATCGGAGCTTCGGAGCCACCAGCGAGAATGGCATCTGCCCTTCCGAGTCTTATCGAATCGAGTGCACCTGCAATGGCATGCCCGCTCGTCGCGCACGCTGTAATGGTGGAGTAGTTCACTCCCTTTGCACCCAGATCAATGGCAACCATCCCGGCGGCCATGTTACCGATCATCTTGGGGCAGAAAAAGGGACTTATCCTCCCCGGCCCACGTTCGAGTGCAATTATATGTTCGTTTTCGAGTGTGTGGATTCCGCCGATTCCAGAGCCAATGATCACACCCAGGCGGGTGGGATCGATTCCGCTCTCCTCGAGACCGGAGGTCTTGTAGGCTTCTCTGGAGGCGATAATAGCGAACTGGGTATAGCGATCGAGCTTCCTTGCCAGCTTGCGGTCGAAGTGTTCGGTGATATCGTAGTTCCTGACCTCGCCCGAGATCTTGCTGGTGAAGAACTCCGGATCGAGAAGCGTGAGGACATCGATGCCGCTTATACCGTTCACCGCCTTATCCCAGCATTCGGATGCAGTATTCCCCAGCGGGGTTATTGCACCGAGTCCGGTAATAACTGCTCGTCGGTATGCCACTTCTATCCTCTGCCTTTCCTGTTCTTGTTTACATAGCGCCGCATCCCTGCTGACCGAGCTACGGCGCTTCTTACGGCAAAGAGAACATACGGATCAGGCTTCTATACCCTTGTCCTTGAGAAACCCGACAACCGCTCCCACAGTCTTGAGGTCGCTTGCTTCCTCGTCGGTGATCTTGAGGCTGAACGAGTCTTCGAAGTCCATCATGAGCTCTACGAGATCGAGCGAGTCGGCGCCGAGATCGGTCTGGAAATTGGCAGTAAGAGCAACCTCCTCCGGCTTCACACCGAGCTTGTTGACTATGATTTCAGTCACACGGTTCTCAAGTGACATGTTGTTTCCTTTCTCAGGTTGTCAGGCCACCGTCTATCGGTAGAACTACCCCGGTAATATACGTAGATGAATCGCTGAGCAGGAAGGCAACAGCTTCGGCCACATCGGCAGGCATACCCATGCGGTTCATGGGTATCCTCGAAGCGTAATCTTCCCTGACCTCTGGTGCGAGATCGCGTGTCATGTCCGTTTCGATGAAGCCCGGAACAACCGCATTGACCCTGATGTTCCTGGGAGCGAGCTCTCTGGTCATCGCCCTCGAAAGACCGAGAAGACCAGCCTTACTTGCGGCGTAGTTGGCCTGCCCTGCCTGCCCGAGAAGGGCTACGACAGATGATACGTATACGATAGAGCCCGATCTCGCCTTCATCATACCCCTGATGAAAGCCCTTGTCATCAGGAATGCCCCCTTGAGATTCACTCTGATGACATCGTCCCAGTCGGACTCCTCCATCCTCATCAGGAAGCCGTCTCTGGTGATCCCAGCATTGTTGACCAGCCCGGTTACCGGACCCATCTCCGAACCGATCCTGCCCGCCGTCTCGTTCACAGCTGCACTGTCGGTGATATCCAGTGTGAACGGTCTGAAGTGCTCTCCAAGATCGGCGGCGGCGGATTCCAGCTCGTCACTCAGGATGTCGCAGCCGGCAACTGACCATCCATCGACTAGAAGCCTGCGTGCAATATCAAGTCCTATGCCCCTGGCGGCACCTGTCACAACTGCTGTTTTCATACCCTCTCTGCCCCCCGTCAGCCCTTCTCTTCCCACTTGACAATCACGCCTGCCCATGTGAGGCCTGCTCCGAATGCGGCAAGAACGACGGTTTTCGGTGTTGTGATCGTGCCCTCCCGGAGCGCTTCGTCCAGAGCCATCGGTATCGACGCAGCGGAGGTGTTGCCGTACTTGTGGATGTTGACATAGACCTGCTCTGGTTCGAGCTTCAGTGCCCTCGCAGTAGCATTGATGATTCGCAGGTTTGCCTGGTGCGATATAAGGAGATCGACCTGGTCGAACGGCGTCCCGTCACTCTCGAGAGCCTTGTAGCATGAGTCCCTCATCGCCCTGACTGCATATTTGAATATCTCCCCGCCCTGCATGGAAATCGTGTGTTCGTTCGCATCCACTGTCTCGTGCGAGGCCGGCTTCCGCGATCCCCCGGCAGGCATATGGAGAAGGTGTCCTACCGAGCCGTCGCTTCCCCAGTGCCAGCCTCCGATAAGGCCGCCAGGACCTTCGGAGCTGACAGCGGCGGCTCCCGCTCCATCTCCAAAAAGCACACATGTAGTACGATCTGTCCAGTTCGTGATCCTTGTGAGGCAATCGGAGCCCAGTACGATCATCCTGTCCAGTATTCCCGACTCGATGAAGGCCTTTGACTGGATGAGTCCGTATATGAATCCCGAGCAGCCGGCCTCGAAGTCGTAGGCAGGTATTCCCTTCAGCCCGAGTCTGTCCGCTACGAGTGCCGCGGTCGCAGGAAAGACGAAATCGGGAGTAACTGTACCGACGATGATGGCCTGTACATCTCCAGGCTCCCAGCCTGCATCCTCTATCGCTTTTTTTGCCGCTTCGGTACAGAGATCTGAAGTTGCCGTGTCCTCGTCGACAATTCTTCTCTCCTTGATACCGGATCTGCTCGTGATCCACTCATCGGTCGTGTCCACTATCTTTTCCAGATCAGCGTTGGTGAGAACCCTTTCTGGAGCAAAGTGCCCGGTTCCGACTATGTACGCTTTCCTCTTCACGGATTCCCTCCTCGGGAATTGATATCCTTGAGTTCATTCCTTATCATGTCGTTCACCCCGCTGCGATAGAAGTCGCATGATGCAAGGAGTGCGTTCTTGATTGCTTTCGCGTTCGAACTGCCGTGTGCCACTATGGAGACGCCGTTGAGGCCGAGCAGTGGAACACCGCCGTACTCAGCCGAATCCAGCTTCTTCCACAGCGTGGCAAAAGAATGTCTCATTAGGAGGTAACCAGCCCTGGAGATCCAGTGTCTCTTCATGTCGAGGTAGAGAGAGCCCCCGATGAGTTCTGAAATCGACTCAGTCACCTTGAGGAGAATATTGCCTGTGAAACCGTCGCACACGACGACATCGGCTTCGCCTTTCAAGATCCCATCGCCCTCTATGTTGCCTGTGAAATTTACTGTGGATTCCTCGATGAGCCCGTATGCTGTCTGGTCCTTCTGAGTGCCCTTGGTCCTCTCGGACCCGACATTGAGCAGTCCTACGCGTGGGTTCGAGATACCGAATACCCCCGAAGAATAAGCACTTCCCATCAGCGCGAACTGAAGCAGCTGTTCTGGCTTGCAGTCGACGTTCGCCCCTACATCGAGTACGACCGTCGGGTTTCCCTGCGAGGGAAAGGTCCCCGCCAGCGCGGGTCGCTGTACACCCTCTATCCGCCCCAGCGCGAAGACGCTCGCCGCCATCATCGCCCCGGTGTTACCGGGGCTTACCATGGCCTGTACGAGACCCTCCTTCTGAAGACCGGCCATGACAGCGATCGAGCTGTCGGGTTTCGCCTTCAGGGATTCGGTGGGGTGGTCGTTCATCGTAATCACCTGAGATGCATGACGGATATCTATGGGCAGCTTCGCGCCGCCTGCCCTGGTGAGTTTCCTGGCCAGCATGTTCTTGTCACCAACCAGAATTATCTCGACATCGGCTCTCTTCTGTCTCGGGCATTCCCTGTAGAAGCGTACGGCGCCCTCCACGACCACGGAAGGACCGTGATCGCCCCCCATTGCGTCAAGAGCGACCCGCAAACCATCAGCCAAGGATGATACTCCCGTCCTTGTTTCTTCATGATCCCTGTATCACTACAGGTTCTGCAGGGATTCAGAGAACGGTTCTTCTATTCGGTCTCGGGTTCCGTGACCTGACGACCCGCATAGAACCCGCAGTGTCTGCAAACACGGTGGGGCAGTCTCGGCTCACCGCACTGTGGACAGGTACTAGTGGAAAGCGCCTTCAACTTCCAGTTAGCCCTGCGCTTGTCCCTCCTGGTGGTGGAATGTCTCCTCTTTGGTACTGGCATGATTACTCACTTTCGGGAGGGTTGTCCGGAAGTCCGGACAACCCGGAATGCTCACAGTTAGTAGTGTTCAGATTAGCACCACATATTGCACATAAACCCCGGCAGTCCCTACGACACAGCGGCATACCGGGAACGGAAAGTATTACAGCTTCCCTTACAGCGTCAAGTATGCTGACAGCGCCATCGCTCCTGGAGATCAGCTCGGTTTCGAGATCCGTGGCCAGTTCTTCATCCCAGGTTAAGATCCGGTACACTTCAGCATCGACGGGGAATCGTGTCGGCTCGAGGCATCTGGCGCAGAGGATCTCGAATTCTGCTGACAGGTTACCCCTGCAGATCCAGGTCATCCCTCGGACGGTAACCGTGAGATCGAGTGTACCTTCGGGTCCGGAAGGCCTGACATCGTCGATACCCCAGTCGATTTCCTCCATCGCGAGCTCGAAGGAGTCGCTGGAGCTGCTGCTCCGCACGCTGTTGAGGTCGAGACTGAGGGTTTCCGGGTCCAGTTTCATTTAGCGGGGTCCAGTCCTATCTGCCTTCTCAATCCATCCATGAGCTTCTCCACCTCAGCAGTATCAGGAGCCTGGATGTATATCCGGGCCAGCGGTTCCGTACCGCTTAACCTGACGATGATAAGTGTATCCTCGTCCAGACGGAGTGAGACTCCTTTCGTTCGATCAACCTCGATGACGGGTTGTCCAGCGACTTCCTGTGGATCCTCGGAAAAGAAATGGCTGAGGACCGATTCGCGCGTTCGTTCGTCGAGCCTGAGGTCCAGTCTGCGGTTTATCAGCGTGCCGTACTTCTCACGGAGGTGATCGAGCTGGATGTCTATCCCTTCTCCTCGTGCGCAGACGACCTCTGCCGCCAGCAGACATGCGAGGATTCCGTCCTTTTCCGGTATATGTCCCAGAATGGACATTCCACCGCTCTCCTCGCAGGCGAGCACGACATCTTTCTCCCTCATGATCGCGCCGAGGTACTTGAATCCGACTGGAGTGATCTCGACGGGAATGCCGTGAGCCCTGGCCACCCTGTCGAGCAGGCTGGATGTCGTCAGAGATCTGACCACGGTCCCGCGGAAACCCCTTTCGGAGACCAGATACTCCAGGAGGAGGGGAAAGTACTCGTGTGGGGATACGAATTTTCCTCCGGCATCGACAAGACCGAACCTGTCCGCGTCTCCGTCGGTACCGAACCCCATGGAGCCTTTGCTCGAGACTACCTGAGCCGACAACAGCAGCAGACCGGCTTCGTTGGGTTCCGGATGCGTCTTCCCCGCGAAGAGAGGATCTCTCTCTGCATTGATCACCCTTACCGAGGCACCCAGCTGCATGAGCTTCCTGTCGAGCACTCCCGATCCGGTTCCTGAGAATGCGTCATAGACAATCCTTATTCCGTTTCCCTCGAAGACGGACGTATCGAGGAGCCCGTCCAGTGCCTCCAGGTAGGGAGTGATAAGGTCGCACTCCCTTATTGAACCGATACCTCTATCCGGTCGATCACCCGACTCTATTCCCGCTTCGATTGCGGATGTAACATCGCTCCGGGCCGGTCCGCCGTGGGCAGGTGAAAATTTGATCCCGTTGTACATCGGGGGGTTGTGGCTGGCTGTGAAGTTGATGACACCACCGGCACCAAGGCTCCTTACCGCATGGGAGAGGACAGGCGTCGGTGCGGGTCTCTCCGAGAGGTGAACAAGAAAACCGTATCCGGACATTCTCTCAGCTGCAGCCCTGGAAAGCTCTGGAGAGAGGAACCGTGTATCGCCTCCGATTACGACCGATCGGTTCCCCTGATTCGCAAGCCACGCCGATATTGCGTCAACGAGGAGCTCTACTCTCTCCCAGGTGAACTCACGGGCAATAATGCCGCGCCAGCCGGATGTGCCGAACTGGATCTTCACCTGGTCAGGTCCATATCCTTGAAGTACTGGAGTGCCGTCTGGACGTACGGGTCGTGCGGGGCGAGCACTCTGTAATAGGAGTCTATATCCCATTCCCTGAGGGCGATCTCACGCAGAAGTGCCCTCTCGATGTAATCGAGGCTCTGCTCGAACTCGGTTTCGGTCCACTCGAATCCGGACTCGTCCAGGTAGGTTCTGTAGAGTGCGATCACCTCTTCGTCCGGCCAGAAGTCGTCCGAAACGTCATACTCCAGAGTGTAGTCTACGGCGAACTTGAAGAACCACGATCCGTTCTCCAGGTTTGCCATGAGCTGTCCGTCGAACTGGTGTGGCTCGACTGATATGTCGGGTTCGATGCCCCAGTCAGCGGAGGCATCCATATCGTAGAAGTCGTCACGCAGAGTGCGGTCGATGCTTCTGCCCGACGGTGTATAGTACCTTGCAGTAGTGAGTTTGACGCCGTAGTGCCCGAGCCCTGGATACTCACCCAGGTCAGAGAGAGACTGAACCGATCCTTTCCCGAAAGAGCGGCTACCTATAATTACCGCAGCATCGTGATCCTGCAGTGCACCGGCGACAATCTCGGACGAGCTGGCGCTCCCGCCGTCGATGAGGACGACGGTATTGCCGCGGAAGAGCACTCCCCGACTGGTGTAGTAGGTCCTCTCGCCGACAGCCTGACCCCTCGTACTGACAACTTCTGTCGCAGCGGGAAGGAAGATGTCGGAGACATCGATAGAGGGATTGAAAAGACCTCCGGAATTACCACGGAGGTCGAAGATCAGGTTATCGGCTCCCTCATCCTCCAGGTCCCTGATCTTGTCAAGGAGATCTCTGGCTGATTCCTCCGAGAAGCGCGACATCCTGACGTAACCGGTATTTTCATTCAGCATGAATCCGGTAGAGACCGAAGGGAAGTCGATCACCGCCCTTTCGATGCTGAAGAGGATGGAATCCGCCATCCCGGGTCTCTGGATCGTCAGGTCGACGACCGTGCCCCCGGGACCCCTGATCCTTGTAACGGCCTCGTCGGTGGACATGTCTTCAGTCGTCTCTGCGTTGATCTCGACGATCCTGTCACCGGCCTTCATACCGGCACGGTAGGCAGGGGTACCTTCTATGGGCGAAACGACCGTCAGCCAGCCGTCCCTTTGCCCGAGCGTGATACCGACTCCCTCGAATGACCCCTCTAGCTGAATCCTGAGGTTTTCGTATTCCCTCGGTGTGAGGAGCATGCTGTTGGGGTCGAGGGACTGGAGCATTCCCCGGAGAGCGTTGTCAATCAGATCCTGTGAGTTGAGCGAATCGACATATGTCGCCCTGGTCATGCTGTAGACATCGAGGAAGAGCTCGAGCGCAGACGCCCTCGAAGCGGCACTTTCCGCACGGGCAGAGGGGATCAGCACGAATCCTGTTGCAACAAGGAGAGCTGTGGCTGCCATTACGACAATCCATCCCGGAATGAACTTTCTCATCTCAACAGTCCTGCCTTTCCTCTCTGATGCCCTCCAGGAGGCATGTAACCCTTTTCAGAACGAGCTTGTCCTGCTCCGGTCCGGGAAGAGACGCATCGATTGTGAAGAACCTTTTACTCGATGATGCTAGCTCCAGGTATCCTGTCCTCACCCGCCTGTGAAACTCGAGCGTCTCGTTTTCGATCCTGTCCAGCTGTCTCTTCTGCCTGCCGAGCCTTCTGAATCCCTCCTCGGGATCAAGGTCGAGAAGTATGGTGAGATCGGGAACAAGACCTCCGGTGGCAAGCCTGTCCGCTTCCCTAACCGGATCCTCCGGAAGTCCTCTGCCCCAGACCTGATATGCAAGAGTAGCGTCCGAGAACCTCTCGCATACGACATGCCTGCCCTTGTCGAGTGCAGGTCTTACAACCTGACTGACGTTCGATGCTCGAGCGGCAAGGTAGAGCATCAGTTCTGTGAGCGGATCGCCGTCCAGTCCGGGATCGAGGAGGACCTCCCTTATTCTCTCCGCTGCAGGAGGTCCGCCGGGTTCTCGGGTGTGTACGGCGCGCAATCCCATACCGTTGAGAACCTCGACGAGGTTCATACAACGGGAGGACTTCCCTGCCCCTTCCACACCCTCGAAGGTCAGGAAGAGGCCGGTTTTCCTGTTACTGCTTCTTCTTCGGTGAATGCTCTTGCCCGGTCTTCTTTGCGTACTTCGTTATGTAGTCCTCGGTCATCAATCTGCACTTGTCGTCGTAGTACTGGACTGGCGGAGACTTGAAGAAGTACGAGGAAGGTGCTTCTATCGCCCCGGAAAGGCCGTTGTCGAGAGCCAGTCTTGCGCATCTCACCGCATCAATGATGACACCGGCGGAATTGGGGCTGTCCCATACTTCGAGCTTGGCCTCTATGTTCAACGGGACATCTCCAAAGCTCGTCCCCTCCATCCGGATGTAGCACCATTTCCGATCATCCAGCCATTCGATGTAATCGCTGGGTCCTATGTGAACGTTCCGGGGTGCTATCCCGCCGGGGATCTGTGATGTCACCGCATTCGTCTTGGAAATCTTTTTCGACTCGAGACGCTCACGTTCGAGCATGTTCAGGAAATCGGTGTTGCCGCCGACATTGAGCTGATACGTCCTGTCAAGCCGGACGCCCCTGTCCTCGAACAGCCTGGTCATTACCCTGTGGAGGATCGTTGCACCGACCTGGCTCTTGATGTCGTCTCCGAACACGGGAAGCCCCTTGTCGCGAAAGCGCTTCTGCCAGTAGGGCTCACTAGCTATGAACACCGGGATCGCGTTCACGAAGGCGCATTTCGCTTCCAGGACCTGCTCGACGTACCACTTCGTCGCCTCTTCCGAGCCGACGGGCAGGTAACTGACGACTACATCGGTTTTCGATTCCCTGAGGATCCCGACTATGTCAGAGGTTGGACCTGGAGCTTTCTTGATGACGGGTTTGAGGTACTTTCCGATCCCGTCATGTGTCATGCCCCTGTGAACGGGAACGTCAAGCTTCGGAACATCGCAGAGCTTGATCGTACAGTTGGGATCCGCGAAGATAGCTTCGCTCAGGTCCTTGCCGACCTTCGTGATGTTGATGTCGAACGCGGCCGAGAATTCGACATCCTTCACGTGGTAGCCGCCGAGGTTGACATGCATGAGCCCGGGAACCCTGTCATCCTCCCTGGCATTGCGATAGTACTCGACGCCCTGCACCAGACTGCTTGCGCAGTTACCGACACCGATAATTGCTACTCTGACTTTTTTCGACATCCATACCCTCCCTGGGGTACATGATTACTTCGGGCGCGGCGGGCGCCCCACATTCATCACCCTCAAGAGCCTCTGTCCGGCTGTCATCCAGGAACCGATGGCAACCACCAACAGCATCCAGACAAGCACCGCGGAGCCTGCATCGAGCAGTCCCGCGAAAAAGAGACCCAGAATCAGCAGAACCAGCCGTTCCGTTCTGGTGAAGACACCAACGGAGCTGTCTATCCCTTCACCTTCAGCTCTTGCCCGAACATAGCTGACCATGAACGAACCGCCGATAGCTGCGGGGACAATATATACAAGCGAACGATGCTCGCTTCCGGCGGGTCCGGCCAGGATGGCTGCCATGACCAGCATTTCCGCCACCCGGTCGAGCGAAGCATCGAGTATGGCCCCCTCCCGCGATTCCCGATCCAGCCTTCTCGCCAGACCGCCGTCTACGGCATCGAGAATACTGCCCAGGAAGAGAACGACGGCTCCCTGCCAGTAAGATCCGCTCCACACGAGCCAGGCGGCAAAACCTGCCATGGCAAGTCCCGATACGGTAACCGCAGAGGGGCTTACACCCCACCGTGCGAGCACCTTTACAAGCGGGTCCAGAAGCCGTCTGCCAGCCTTTTTAACATCGTCGAGACCCAAACGACCTCCAACTGCAAAGTGCTATGAAAAATAGATGCCACTACGGTATAAGTCAATCAATCCGACCGCGCTCCACCGACAAGCAGTGTGATCTCTCCCCGAACCGGGGAGTCCTTGTACATCAGGTAGAGTACTTCAAGGCTCCCCCTGACGAATTCCTCGTGGATCTTTGTGAGCTCCCGTGCAACACAGGCTGGTCTGTTCCCCAGGATCTCCAGCATCTCACCGAGATATCTCGCGAGGTGGTGAGGGCCTGCGAAAAAGACCAGGGTCCCCGTGTAGCCGGCGATCTCTTCGAGTCTCCTCCTGCGGTGTCCAATCTTACGAGGCAGGAATCCCTCGAATGAGAACCTGTCAACGGGCAGTCCGGAACCGGCCAGTGCGGCAGTAACTGCTGACGGCCCGGGAACCACGGTGACCAGGGCTCCGATCTCAAGGGCTTTCCTGACAGCTCTGAACGCAGGATCGGAAATCCCCGGAGTACCGGCATCAGTCACCAGAGCAACGGTTTTGCCCTCGCAAAGAAGTTTCTCCAGCAGCGGGAGCCTTTCCAGCGAGTTGTGGTCACCGTAGCTGTGCATCCTTCGTACACCTGACGTGAGTTTTCGGGTTCTCCTGGTGTCCTCTGCGAATATGGAATCGGCATCCTCCAGTGTTCTGATCGCCCTCGGCGACAGATCACCCAGGTTTCCGATGGGTGTAGCTACGAGAACGAGCTTCCCGATACTACTCCTCTCCATGTCTCTCCTCGGTCCTGTCCCGCAGGCGCTCCTGCAGCTCCCTGATCCTCTCCGTCTGCTGCTGCGTCGCAACCGGATCCCGCTCGAATGATACCCGCAGGATTTCACCTTCGACCGTTCCTTCGGGGAGATATTCGGCTGGAAGCAGCCACCTGCACGAATCCCTGGTCAGGAGAACAGCCATACCTTCTTCTATCCTGTCCAGCGAGACTCTCAGATCCCCGTCCATATCTGTCTACTCTCCATCAGGGTGTTTTTCCTCAGCGATGCCTGACGCGGGACACAATGCGGAATATAGCCTGTGACTGCGAAGGGAACCGGGCCCGAAGCTTTCCCGGTTCGCTGACCACGGTTATTATAGACCGCATGAAGGCAATCGTGGAAATTCTGGAGGAGTTGCGGTTCAGATCATGGACGAAGAATCTCTTCATCTTTGCCGCCTTCCTCTTCGGCAGAATATGGAGCTGGCACGCCTTTGCCGTTACAGCGCTGGCAACGGTCGGATTCTCTCTCCTAGCCGGCTCGGTCTATCTAATCAACGATATCGTGGACAGGGAGAGGGACAGGCTTCATCCCGAGAAGAGGAACAGGCCCATAGCCTCCGGCAGGCTCAACGTAGCCGCAGCCGGGTTCTCCGCTGCTCTGCTGGTCGTCCTGGTTCTCGGCATCTCGGCATTTCTGAGCCCGACCTTCGCTATTGTCGCCGGGACGTACTTTCTGATGCAGATGGCTTACTCCTTCAGACTGAAGCATGTAGTAATCCTTGACAGCCTCATCATCGCCATGGGATTCGTGCTGCGAGCCCTGGCAGGAGTAGCGGTGGCCACCGATGCAGGCTACAGCGTCACGATATCGCCATGGCTCCTCGTCTGTACTTTCTTCCTTGCCGTCTTCCTCGCCTTTTCCAAGAGGAGGTTCGAAGTCGTTTCACTCAAAGAAGACGCGCCGGGACACAGGCAGGCACTCGAGGAGTACTCCCCACACCTCCTCGACGAGATGATAGGAATCGCCACTGCTGCAAGCCTGATGGCGTATTCCATCTACACCGTGAGCGAACGGACGATGAACCAGGTATCGGACATGCTCTGGATAACGATACCTTTTGTTGCTTACGGTATCTTCCGCTACCTCTACCTGATTCACAGAAGGGGATTGGGCGGGAGCCCCGAGAGGGTTCTCCTCAGCGATCTCCCACTCCTCCTGAACGTCATCCTCTGGCTCCTCAGCGTTGCGCTCGTGCTCAGGTTCTTCCCCGCCGCGGGATGAAGCTTCCAGCCTCTCTCTCGATCTCTGCCAGTGCCAAGCTGAACCTCGGGCTGCGGATACTCGAATCACGATCGGACGGCTTCCACGAGATTCGAAGTATTTTCCATACAGTGTCACTTGACGATACTCTCGATCTTGGTATCTCCCAGGGCTCGGGGAAGGTAAGTATCGCGGTATCGGGCGAGGCTGCCCCTGAAAACGAAAGCAACCTTGCCTGGAGGGCCGCGGAGGCCTGGCTCGCTGCGTCGGGTGCTTCTCTCGACATCTGTATAGCGCTCTTCAAGCGTATCCCCTGTGCGGCAGGTCTTGGTGGCGGCAGCAGCGATGCCGCTGCGGTCCTGCGTGCCCTGAACGGCTTCTCGGGTGAGCATGAGATCGACCTTCATGGCCTCGCAATGGAGCTGGGCAGCGACGTTCCCTTTTTCCTTTCGGGTGGCGCAGCCCTTGTCGATGGAAGGGGCGAACTGGTGAGCAGGATCTGCTGTCCCCCCTTCTGGGCTGTAGTGCTGAATCCACCCATTTCTATTTCCACACCATGGGCTTACAGTCTGTGGGACAACTTCGGTCCTTCCTTGACAGAGACCGCTCCGGGGAACCATTGTTCAGCCTCGGTGACAGCATGGCATGAGGGTAAGCCTTTCCCGATCGACTTGCGGAATGACTTCCTGCCGCTGCTGCTCGAAAGCCTTCCGGTCATGGCTGAACTGGCCGGTGTGCTGGAGGACTCCTGTGAGAACTGGGGGCTGTCCGGCTCCGGGCCATCCTTCTTCGCGCTCTACCGGACGGAGGAGGAAGCCAGCGGATTCGCTGCAGATCCGCCATGTGGGGTGAGGGCTTTCGTGTGCAGTTCGACATCCTGTGCTGGGGCTGGAGGATTCGAACCTACAAATGCCGGAACCAAAATCCTGTGGCTTACCAGTTTGACTTCGCTCTCGCACAGGAGGTCGAACTGCACACGAAAGCCCTCACCCCACCTGGCGGATCTGCAGCGAATACGCTGCTTTCCTCCTCCGTCCGGTAGGGCGCGAAGAAGGATGGCCCGGAGTCGGTCAGCCCCCTGTTCTCACCGGAGTCCTCCCGCACACCGGCCAGTTC
>SDBS01004265.1_pt1 | contig 14011 bp, 21 predicted proteins | sample 2277091 | NCBI WGS metagenome assembly SDBS01 (sample SAMN10404972, study PRJNA504765) | marine sediment metagenome | isolation source: marine sediment core GS10_PC15, 163 cmbsf | place: Arctic Ocean: Southern Knipovich Ridge | collected 2010
GGACGTAGTCTATGGCACTATCCGAGTTACCACTTTTGGAAGGTCCGTATGAGTTCCTGGAAGTTGTAGAAGGTCAGCCTGTTACTTTTCATCCTATACAGTGGGAATTAGGCAGAGCACAAACACAACCGCCTTGGTTGCCTGCTGGAACCTTGGTTTGGTATGAAGTCCTTAGAATGCATCTTCCAAGGACTGAGAAACCATTGTTTCCTTACTATTTTGATGTAGGGCAGAAGACGCTGGTACCGCAATTGCGGGCAGTATTACCTCAAGCAACATTACAAGGCGTGGGGATAACTATCGCTGCTGTGGGTTCTGGACCTAAAAAGCGCTTTTCTGTTGGTCTTGAGGTTGCTCAGGGTGTATGACGTGTTCGTAAGGCTTGCTTGAGACGTTCCCATTCTTCAAGAGGCATATCCGGCGGTTTGGTTATCGTTGAATCATCTGTAACTATTTCGGCTGCAGTAGGTATTTGAGGAGAGGGTTGTATTGGTGCAATCGGCGCCATTTGTTGTTGTCTCGCAGCTTCTTCTTGGTCTTTCATATATTGGCGATAGAGGTTTGCCATGTCGTTAAATCGTTCTATTCCTTTAGAACCGCATCCAATGACAGGAGCAATGTGTCTCAACATTGTGTAACAGTCTTCGCAGATCACTGGATGACAGATTTCACCGGAGGGCTTAGCCTCATTGCAACTTAAACACCTGGTAGTATGGATTAATTTCTGGGTGTCTATATGAGGGGTCGGGTCTGAGACGGAAATATATTCCTGTAGGATCCTGTTTGCTTCGTACTCAGCCTGAATATTATCAACATAGTTTTCTATCACATTCACCTTGAGTTTTTGCGTGATAGCCAGATTAAGACAGGCTGCTTGCTCAGCATGAGTAGGTAAACGGAAGGCTTGTCGGACGTGACCTGTTTTTAGTTCTCCTGTCTGTAGGGCTCCTTGATAGATTTCTGGAAGGATGTTTAGATTAAGATGGAATCGTACCCATTCTTGTGAGTGTCCTGTAGCGGTTGCTATCTTTTCCTCATTGTGTCCCTGGTCTATGGCTTTCTTGAAGGCTAAGGCAATTCCCATGGGATCTTGTTCACCCCTTGCAATGTTCATCAAGACATTAACCAAACTGGCATCTTTATCGTTTAGTTCTACGATTTTAACGTCACATTCTTCTTTACCAGCCGCCATAAATTCTCGTAGTCTGCTCTCGCCATCAATCAACTCATATTTTCCGTCTGGAAGTATTCTGACTAACGGATCTGAGAGTTGGCCGTATTCCTTGACAGCACCCTCAAGCATTGCCTTCTGATCCTCGGACCATCTGGACCGTGCTCTCTCTTCCGGTATTATTATGTCTTCAATTTTAACTAACATAGTATTTCACTGGAAACCAAGGGGTTCCGTTAGATAATATTTGTGGTTTGTAGAAAGAGGTGCATAGGAACCAATTGGCAAGATCACACTAGCGTGTTGCCCTTCCTACTAACTAGGTTCGGTAGATTCCTATGCTTGGATAAGGAAGGAGTGGGGAGCGGTTTAATGTCACCATCCAGGAGGACTGCTCCCCTGACATGGATATCCTACTTAGAAGATTTCCATGTGTCGCACTGCGAAGTTTCATAATATAAGAGTTGTGAATCACTAGAACACGTGTTCTAAATATTCGAATAACAGAATTATATAAATCCACTGCAGGTGATTTATATAAACCATCCTCGAGAGATTTCGATATAACTGATATCTACTTCCAAGACCGTTTGACCAGATAGATTTCTTTGTTGTATCGCCCTTCAAACTCCGGTTTCTTCAACATTGTGTATCTGATACAGGCACGTATCAGCGCTTGACGATTTGCCTTACGTTGCCATGACGATTTGTCCTTGTTGATAGCCTCAATTTGTTCATCTAGCCATTTTTCCTGTTTCTCATCTACTGTTACTAGTATCTTTATTCCTTCTGTCATTCATTCAAACTCCGTGATTAGTGCTTGGCGCCCTTTGTCGTAGTGCTTGCAGTTTTCCCCTTTTCCGTTGGTCACTCTATACTCGGACTCAGTGAGTCCCAATCGTTCTGGATTGATACATGCATCAAGTCTTATACCCCATACATGATCCTCCTTGGCAATGAAAGAGGCGCATGTACTACAAGGATTATCGTGCTCTGACAATGTTCAACAACCTTTTCTTTCTACAAACTGAGCGGCTGTTTTTTGGTGGTGGACATTTACAAAGTCTTGATATTTCCACCTAAATCTCTTGCAGATCGCTTCAAGTATTGGTGCACCGTGACAGTCGTAATTCATGGGGTTATTTATGAATCGCATCAGTTGATGTTCTTCTAGGATCCATAACCAGGCTTTGAAGTGTGCAATACTGCGGAGACTGGAAATACCGCGCTCACTGCATAATGTCTGCCATGCATGGCGCATGTAATCGCGGATTTGTTCTCGTACGTTCACTTTGAGCAATGGACGATAGTAAACTCCCCATTCTGTAGGGGTGGCTTTGTCCTCCAGGAGAGGATACACTGTACGGAAGGGGATAAACTGCAATAAGTCCTTGTAGCAAAAATGTATCGCATTATCTATTTCGCTGTGTTGTTCGGAATATTTCTCAAGGAGTTCTTCAACGGTCTTCATGTTATTATTCACCTTCTTTTGATTCTCCAATTATCATTTGGAGACCTTCTGATGCTGAAATATAATGCATACCTGAGAATACCCCAGAGATCCATAACATTGATTTCTGAAATAAATCTCGTTGGTCCTTCATTAGCTGCAAGAGTGCGTTTGTTGCTGTGGTCAATTTCTCTATACTGAACCTTTCTTCATTCAAGCGCTTAGACAGGTTTTGAAAATGGTCTGTAACCATCTTATCAAGGGTGTCTGCGGTCAGAGTGAGGGCTTTGATTTCCTCACGTGTTTCTTCAAGTGGTATAGTGTCAAATTCAGCTATCTTTGCTGAAAGCCTATTGAGTTCTTTCCAAATCTTTTGATGCTGGTTTTCATTTATCGGCATTTTTCTTATTCGCTCCTGCCTGGACACTTTACATTATCCAGGGTTCAAGAGGTCAGGCCGAAGCCTTTATTGTCTGCGTTTATTGTATTTGGGTCTATGACATTCTGAGCACTTGTGGCCGCAACTTTTACAGGTTTTCTTGTCGTGTTCTTTGTAGTCACATGATGGCTCAGGGCAGCATGTTCCAGGGAGTCTACGAAGTCTTATCATGTTTTAGAGACCCTTGAAGTACAGAAGGCGCTTGATTACTACGCCAAACTTGTTTGTGGTGTTTCTCTCGATTACTTGTGTGCCTGATCTTATCGTGTACTCGTAAGTAATCATGGGTACTTGAAGGGTTCCGGCAGTATAGGTCTTTATTGTGATCGTTCCTTTGGCCCAACGTATCTTGCAGGTCTCAACGAAATTCATCAATCAATCCCTCCGGTCGTACCATGAATTAATTTCTATGCCGGCTCCTGGAGAGAATGCGGGAACACAACCACATTCGATTAGATATCCATTCAGGATCTTTGTTGCTGTGACTTCTTCCTTACACACGGCACAAGGAAACTTGCGGTCATATACGATCGGGTCTTTTTTCTCGTCCTGGAGTTTCTGCTTGCTCTGTCGAAGTACATTATTGGCCTTGTTCATTAATCCTATAGCAAAAACAACATTAATCTGTCCGGATTTCCAAAGTGTTTCTATTCCTTTCATAGCAGCTTTGTGTATTTCGTCCGGTGATTTAGCTGGTTCATCATAATGTAAACGTTCAACGACTACATCAGGTATTTCATTTTCGTCCGGTGATTCAGCCGGCTCATTATTTTCAGTGTTGTTATTGTTCAACATTTCAAACCTTGTTCTATATAAATCCGTGATTTCTATATAAATCCTATGGCCATTGACCAATTGACCATATACCCCTTCGCTTCCGATGCAATTATAAGAAACGATAATTATTATCTGTAATAAGAGACCTTAGTTTGATGCCGGAGGCTTTCGCATTGTTTTCGCTCACGTTCTACGGTCAGAATGCATCTCCCGATGTGGTGCATCGTGAGCGCATTACGCCAAGGTCTGTTTCGCGGAGCGAAACAATGCGCTCTAAATTTGCTATGACTGGAGATTTGATAAAATGAGTTCCATTGGAAATGATGGGGGGGGGGGGCACAATATTACTTTCGGTGACCTCTAGGCCGTAATTGTTCTTTTGAACGTACTTTGATTGATAGATAAAGCCTATACTATTTGCGCTATAATTTACTTGTGAACTAATATGGCAAAACAACTAATGTTTACCTTCTCCGTAAATACTGAACTCCCCTCAATCGCTGATCATGGTGCATGGTTCCATCTCTTCAACAAAAAGAAGCGATACGTTTTTGATGTTGATGATATTTTGTCAATCGACAAAATCGAAACTGTGGATGATTCAGTCCACGTTTATGTAACCCTTGTTTATGTGTGTAAAGTATAGACCAAAAGGTGAAATTAAAATGGTAGAATACGTAACCCCTGAAAAACTGATTTCGCAATGGTGGATGGTAAAGGATCCTGGTGTGACACGTGAAGAACTTGATAATGCAGATTGGGATGAATTACTAGCCTTGCTTGAAATTGAATGTATTGATTGTGCAGGATTGAATATCAAGGTAGTTGATTTTGATAGAGAAGATGGTCGTTGGTTAGTGATCTTTGAATTATTGGAGTAAAGAGGGATTTTTCCCTCTCTTTTTTTTTAGAACCGTTTACCCATAGTGCAGGGCATGTAACACGGCCCTTGTTGATACCTGATACACTCTATTTGCTTACTGGGGTTATATCATGCCTTCCTTATCATTGTGCAATGGTGATACTTGATTATTCTGAAAAAATGATGTGGTTCTTCTAGTCTGTGCACATTTCAAGGGTTGATATGGTTCTGTTGGTGTTCTGAGTCCGTGCGTTCTGTTGTATTAGCAGAGTGTGTTATGTCCCACAGACGTATTACGGATTCTGCGCTAATGCTTTAGAATGCGTGCTCTTGCCTGTTGTAAGTCGCAAAATCTTTAGAACACGTGTTCTAGGTTTTTTGAAACGGACCGCATAAGGCTCCTTTTTGTCATTGCACAAGGCTTTTGTAGTACATCTGTAACACAGATAATGAGGTGTTCAATCAAAAATGAAACATATTACATTCAGGCTTCGTAAGGATATCGCTAGGAAACTAAAACGTGAGCCGCTGAAAAATAGACGTTGGAATAATCAGAGTGAGATCCTTAGAAAACTTACAGAGTTTTACCTGGAGAACCAATCGGTTCGTCATGCTGTTCATAAGGCGCTTGGTATGCAATACAGCGAACTTGCTACAGAAGCAATTTTGTAGGGTGTATAAAAAACAAAGACCTTGAGGTTTGAATTTCGCAGTAGCGGATTACACCCTACAGGTATATCATGGGGTTGGATTGTAATAAGCCTATTGCAATCTTACTCCGGCTCTTTCTCTTTTTTGGGTTCGGGTTCCACAACTTTAAGGAGTGCTTTGACTTCTTCGCGTGGTTCGGGTTTCTCTTCTTCGTTCAATCTTATGTTACATCCTTTTCGTCTTTATAGTCCATGCACTCTCCACAGTATAGACGGTATTCGTTATCCGGTAGTCTGAAAGGATGCACGAATAATGTTTCCCCACAGTCGGGACACTCTAGGACAGGGATGATACACTTGTCCTTTAACTCCTGTAATTCTGCTTTTGTTATCATTGTTCTCTCACTTTTTTATGTATTCACAAGTCGAGCAATACCACAATTTGTGCATTGGATTAATCTTTGGTACTGATTTAGTTCTGTGTATTTGAGTGTTGTTTTCTTACACGTTGGACATTTATCGCTCATTTTAACTCGCCTTCGGTTTCTTGTACTTACGGATCCACAGATGTGATAGTTCCGCATCAAGGACTTCCGGTCTCACAATGTATTCTGTGAGACCTATTTCTAATTGTTCTTCATTGATTAAATCTTTCAAGTACGCATCTGCGTAGTTCTTCACAAGATCATCTATTATCAATCGGTTCGCGTCTGACCGTGCATCTGCAATATGAAAAGTAATGAGTTCGGGGGAATACCCAAGGGCAGACAGATCCGCTATCAGTTGTAGTTCTGTTATGTATCCCTTCCCAAAGTCCTTCTTTGCATTATCGCGGAGACGGTTTATCTCTGCAAGCATCTGATTTCTTGCTGTTGCTGCAGCAACTATTGGCGCATATTCTGGGTCCAGTCCATCCTTGACCAATAGGTCTTCAATTCCGGCTAAGTCGATAAATCCCCATTTGTACATCCATCTTGCTTCAATCCGTCCAGGTATCTTCCATATGAGTTCACTTGCTAAGTCCTGGTCACTTGTGGTTATACCTGGTCGGGGTTCCGGTTTGTAGTCGTGAAGTTTAAGGTATGTCAATAACTCTTCGTCATTGATTAAACCCCTGTATCTGGCATCTTCAACCTTGCCAAGTGGCAGAAGAATCCAATGGGCCTCAAAGTGTCGTATGCTCCACGTCTCGGAGACACCCTGCATACTCATGGTCTCAATGAATATTGCAAGGTCTATTACTTCACGGACCATCATGGTTATCAGATCTCCGCGACCTGGTAACTGTTCAATTATTCCTACAAATCCCTCGACAAATCCTTCACTGTATCTCTGAAACTTGAGCGCGTCTTTCAGTTGGTCAATGTTGATTTGTCCTCGCCATAGCATGTTTTTAAGATCATTGTAGAAGGGAACGGCTGCTTCTCCGGCTCTCATAATATTCGCCCATTCAGCATCATGAGCATGATAACTCATTGCTTCTAGATACATATCATTATCAATTACACCTTCGGCTGCTAGTTGTGGCAGCCACCTTGCATCAGGTATTCTGTAGGGAAATAATTGATTGTATCGCATCCTTAGCGGCGTGATCAGACTTGCCCAGATTGGGGCTTGCACAAGGGGACCGATTATGTCTTCTGTGCTGAAGGTGTGCATTATATCCATGATTGCCGCCTTGAAGCCTGGATTCTTCACTGGATGTGCCATGTCCAGGCTGGTACTGATTGTGTGAGTCAACATGTACATGCCAATGATCCCTGCTGTCAATGCGCCAGATGAAGCAAGTAGTATCGGGAGATCTGGAGGGCTGCTCCCTTCGTGGGCAGAGTGTCTGCCCATTAGTCCTATCATTGCGTTGCTGATTGATAATGCAGCTTGTTCTACTTCGGGGTCTGGGGAACCAGGAAGGATTGCATTGACTGCAGATGCTATCATGTTTGTGATTGGTGCGATCACGAATGAGTTTACTGTATCGGCTATCACTTGCACCATTCCCATGATTCCTTCTGCAATGGCTGCAGCTGCAGGCGTGAGGGTTGTCCACACGAAACTAAGGGCATTGCCAAAGGCATCTGTGGCACCATCTAATAAATCACCTGCAAGTCCTAGGAGACTATCAAAGAGACCGTTTACTGTGCTTCCTACTGTATCAGTTAGGGCTGTGAAACCTGCATTGGTAGCGATCCAGAATGAATCAAAATGCGCGCCTATTGCTGCGCCTACTGTATCAGTCAGGGTTGTTAGTTCTGTAGTTAATGAAGTCCAGAATGAATCAAGGTGGGTGCTTACAGTTACAAATCCAGCATTCACGGTCTCACTGAGGGCTGTGAAAAGACCTGAAAGATTAGTACCTATGAAATCAAAACCTTGGGTTATGAAGGTTGACAGATCATCAAGGAAAACATCTATTGATGTGCTAAGGGCTGTGAGACCATACCCTACTTGTTGATTAACCCAGATGCCAGTATCCCAAATCCAATCACTGACCGGTTGTACTGCTAATACTGCTGCCTGACCGATCCAGTTGGTCATATTGCATAATGTGACTTCAACCAGGCTGAAGGGCCAAGGCCATGTTACAGGGCAAGGATCTGTGAGAGGTTCTGGTTCCGGTTCCGGTTCCGGTTCTGTTACTGGAACGCACATTCCTGCGATAGGATCCCAGATGCGACCTGGTGGACAATCGCCTACTTCGCGTTCCGGTTCTTTTCCAATAGGCTCTTCTTCTTGTGTCATAGAAATCATACACCTTATACAGTGTATGACTCAGTCTTTTGCTTTAACCTTTGCTCAATATCGGCCTTGATTGCCTTTTGTTCTGCTTCCAGGCTATACTCGTCTTTCATGATCCGAATTGTTGAAGGTGCAAGGTTTGCCGCAACGTAGGTGATAACCATTTGCTGCTCCGGTTCGTTGATGCGCTTGTAAGTAGTTATCTCGTTGCGACTAAGTATTGTGACTGTGTGCTTTGTGGGTTCCGGTTTTGGTTCCTCTTTTTTGCTCAAGGTGTCGGTTGGCCTCCGGCTTGAAACATGGTGCCAAGTTGTTCTGAGACCTCTATCAATGCTTTTCTCACCTGGCTATCGGTGACTTCAGGATTAAAGGCCATTGCGATCACATCGATTAAGGCAGTTCGTTTCCTGTATTCTGCTAACCATTCCGGAGTTGATGGAACGGTCGGGGGTTTCTTTGGGGACATCTTTTTACTATCCTCCAATCCTGTTCTTCACTTTGTTAATGAGAGCAAGATATTCCATGAGTGACTTTGCTAACTCGGTCTCACCCAATCCAGCAAAGAATGTTAGAACGATCACAATTAGAAGGTATTCGTTGAGGGGAGGCGTGAATAGTAAGAAATCTGCAAGAATGGCAGGGATTACAGTGATTACAGCAATGATGATAGGTCGGATGTATTGCCAGTTGAAAGGTCTTCCGTCCAGTCTCCATTTGTTGTAATAGGGAATAAATATTTTCATGATTGCACCTAAAATAAATGCAATCGCTATCATAATTCCAGTGTAATTCATTTTCGTTTTCTCCAAAGGAGAACATTGTTATTTCGTCTTGTGCTTGTGGAATTTATAACCTACTGCAAGACCTGCAAGACCGACCAGGGCGGCTATTGCTGTTGCAAATACTTGTCCGTTCACACCTACTGCTAGGGCTACGGTCTCTAATGTAGTGATACATAACACAATCACAATTAGTACAATGTTGTCCTCTTTCATAAGGTTAGTACCTCTTGCTTCTAGTGGAGATATTCTCTTAAATGTGCTTTGTAGTTTCACTGAAATTTTAGAACACGTGTTCTAAAGATAAAGTTCAGAAATATTATCATCATCACTTAAGACAAATCTGTTAGTGGGTAGGGGTTGTGGTTTGGCAATGTATCACCTCCTTGGTTCTTGGAACACGTGTTCTAAAACTCTGTCAATCACCCTCATGCTTCGGTGTGATAACCCACGATCACACTGGTATGTTTGAAGGTTCCAGCGGTCCGGTCTATGAGCAAGACAAGATCACCCACTGCGGGGATTACTGTGTCAAAGGTCGCTGTAAGAGCAGTATCAGTCTGGAATAAGGTGTCGTCAGTGTGTAACTCGGTCCCGCCTGATAGGTGAGCGCCTAATTTGCATCGGATTGCTGAGGGTGTAAGTAGGTCGTGAGAATGAACTATACCCTCTAGTTTGTCAATCGTAAGAGCGGCTATTGCGTGCATCGTGCCTTTGTCTGCATCTACGGCACTTATGAAACCGACGTGAACCTCTCCGGTTGCTGTAGCGTCACCGAGTAGCGTTATTGAAACCCAATCAACGTGAATCTCTCCGATGTTGGTGTGGGGATAGTTGGCTGCGTCTGACAGGTCTATCAAGACATATGCGGCCTTTGCGCTTATGTCGTCCACTCCAAAGGCGACTGAGAAAGTAGTATCAAGTGAGTGTACGAATGTGCCCTCTTTCCTCAATCCGGTTATTGGTGTGACTGGTATGACCCATTGACCTTTGTCAGTGTTACCATCAGCAAAATTTGCTATAGGGAGAGTTCGAACCTGATTACCTGTTTGTCGGTGACCTTGTGCCATAATCCCTTTTCTTGATGAAGAATTAGGGCTGGTTTGCGACAGTAAATCTAAAACGCTGGTTCCATCAGTTATAGCAACAAAGCCCTTTCTTGCGACTGTATCCATTGAGGGCATCAGGTTTCCAGCAGCATCCCTAGCCTGTACTTTCAGGTAGTCTGTATTTACCGAATGCAAGGCTTCCTCAAGATTGTTTAGTGCGGTCTCCAAGTCCTCAAGTGTCACACCTGCAGAGTCTATCAATTCGACCTTGAGCGCATCTAGTGCCGCTGTCACAAGTGCTTCATTCTCTGCGCTATCAATAATTCTTCTATCTCTTCCCATTATATTGCATACTCCTCAAAATAGGTTGTATGTGTTTTTACAACTAAGCCTGTCTTCATGTTACACACCCAGAAAACAATTTGATACTTCGTATTCGCTGTAAGTTTCTGGTCATTTAGATGATAGTGTCTTGCTAGAAACCAACCAAAACCACCGTAGTTTGTAAATTGGTTATTCATGCCTACTACATTATCACTTAAAATCATATTACCATCTTCGTCTATAACGGTTATATAGAGGTCTGAATCTCGCGCTAAAATTGGGTCTTGTGTGGGATGTGTCAATTCAATGACCAATTTCACAAGATAACAATTTTTAGTTGCACTTAGAATTTCATTGGCTAGAGTGCGGTATTCTGTATCTGTTTCGGTTGTATCCCACTTTTCATAATGCTGCGTTTCGCTCGGTAGAGCCATTTTCAATATCAATGTGTCTATGCTGGTTTTCAGGTTATCTATACTAGTTTTGAGGTTCTCAAGGTCTTCCCTTGGACTGTAGAATTTCTCTTCACCTGGACTCATAAGCCTAACACCGTGCGTAATACTATTGCAACATCATTTATTGCTTTCGTCCAAGGTGGATATTTTGGTAGTACCACGATTGACAGTAAGACCTCTTGTTCGTGGGTGTTGCTGTCGTTCCAGATCTCAACAATGATCTCTGGGTGGGCCTTGTCAAGTTCGATATATTCAGGCCAAGTTTCAGGGTTTCCGTTACCTCTGCATTCCCCGCCACCTTCGCTTGGGATTATCTGACCTCCCTCATACTTGACTATGAGCGCATTTAGGAAGTTACTTCCAAAACTCCAGGTTACAGAAACCTGACTGATTACACCTTGTGAGACCTTGAGTTTTGTCCTGGTCCTTTTTGCGTGTGTTGCGCTAGTCGGACAAGTAATCTTCACGTTGTACTTTGGCAATTATGACACCTACGCAGTCTTTAGGCCATAGTTTACCATGTACACTTAAGAAATACTCGCTATTTGTGTCCAGGTTTATCAGGCTCACATATGGATATTCGCCTTCTTCTAGCCAGACAGATCCGGTTATCTCCATTGACATCATGGTGTTGGGTTTGTGAATTCTCAGGATCTTGTCATTTCCTGTAATGTCAACATACCCTAATTCGCCTACTCTGTTCTCTTCGGCTGCAATGCCACCGACAAAGTGAGTTGTTTCTAGCATGAAGCCAGTGGGCACTTTTAGCCCTTTTATTCGGTCTGGACTTGAAACCCCTTTTGCCACTATGTCGCTCCGGTATCTACGATATGACATGGTATCCTATCTCCTATGCATCTGATTCCGAGACCATACTAACCTGTAACCAGGTCTTGAGTATGGATTCTCATGGGTGCGCTGTAGTCGCCAGCGTTTACTGCATGCCACAACTCAAGGAATAATGGGGCGTTCTCTGAGGGGTCGAGATGTTCAACGCCTAGCATTTTTGGCATATCAACAGGATAGATACTCCAGGGTGCTAGTCCCTTGAAATTGTACTCGGCCTGTAGTACGGCTGTGCTGTTGCCACCAGAAGACATGGTTGTGTACTTGAGACCACCGCGTCTGCCTGCAGCATTCTGGATAACTGCTTGTACAGTCTGGGTTACTGGTAATTCTATAGTTCCACCATAGAATCTGTCAACGCCCATATCTACGTTTTGTCCACCTTTGGCATAGGGAACGTATGCATCTACTTCACAGATACCGTAGAGTTGTCTGACAAGTTCAGTAAATGGCCATGATTCTAAGTCGAATGGTATCCAGGACTCATTCATACCCCAGAGTCTAACCCTATCAACTAGGTGTAAGAACTCTGCGTTTGCGGTGAGTTCGTCGTATTGGATATACATTCGTTTGATTGGTCTTGGCCCTTTCAACTCTAGAAGGTGTTTCTCTGAGTTGGCGGGTGTGTATAGTTCACTCTGTCGAAGACTGTAGTAACCTTTGCTTGCTGGCACACCTGCTCCTTGAAACAGGTTTGTTAGTACAGTGAAGCGTGGGTAATATGCAGTATTCCAGAGGGTTTGTCCTGCGTGGTCTGTTTCACCCAGATTGTAGGTGATACTCAGTTTAGGATCGCTGAGTTTGGATAAGTCGATGTAGTGGTCCATGTCGTTAATCTTTTCACCGAACATGATCGGAACGACCTCATCTATTATCGCACCATCACCACCAGGTCTTTGATAACCCATCTGTGGCATTTTCCCTGTCTTGTAATAGAAGTCTGCTGCGAAGGCTTCGGGGGGTGCTGCATTCAGAGCGGCTTGTCCACCCTCATTAACTGAAACACTAGAGATCAGGTATTTCAACCAGGGATTGGGGGCTACTCCGGTTGTTGCTGTCTTTGCAGCAACCTTCAAGAAAAGTGTTGAGAGTCTTCCTGTGTCCGGAAGGTCGAGGTTGATTGTGTACGAAGTTTGGCTTTCAAACTTTGCGTCTACAATCACTTTTGGTCTAATTTTTACCATTTCTTAAAATCCTCCTAATTGGGATCAGGATTATCCCTTAGTCGCTCCGTGAAGTGCTGCGAGACCTCTAGCGTTCTCGGTCATTTTCGTTAGCCGCTCTTCCAAACTGGCAATGGGCATAGCATCAATCGTGTCTAGATGACTGAGTAGTTGTGGATGCCAGGTATCAACGAATTTCTGAACCTTTGCCTCTCGTTGTACAACGCCTTTTATTAGGTTCTCTGCTCCAAGACCACTTGCCATAGCAAACCATATCTGATCTGAACTGGCTGCAACGCCTTTTTGGCGGGATTTCTTGTCTAATGCAATCTGCATCTGTGCCGCGAATTTAGCCTCTGAGTAGTTGCTTGAACCGGCCTCGATTGGTGATCGCTTTGGATTTGCGATCCCCATTCTATAGTTGGTTAATCCAACTGATTTCAGAGTTTCTATCTGTTTCTTAACCCAATCCCTAGGCGATAGAACCCTAGTAATGGTCATTGTGGTAGGTGTACTCATTTTGTGATTCACGTCTCCATTTTTACCCCACTGTTTCCAGTGGAAATGTAGTAAGTGCTATAAGTGTCCTACAGTATAAATGGTGATAGGTACCTTATGAGGTCCTTTACATGGCTAAAATCGCTGTGAAAACGTATTTGTCACAAAGACAAGTCGCCCTTCTAGATAAAGTAGCAGAAGCATTAGGTGAAGATAGAAGCGGCACTCTCAGGGCTGCATTTTTGGCATACGCAAAAGAGATTGGTGCGGTCCAGCACTTTCTTGTTAACAATCCAGAGGTAATGGCTGAATGAGTCGAAAGGGTGTAAGGGCACACGAACGAATCTTGGTTGAATGGCTCATAAAGAACTATGCACCTGGTTCTTGGGTTACGAATGTCCGAGTAGGGCAGGTAGTTTCCGAGATCTCTAATCTGTTTGTGACAGAGAGCGAGAAACGTATGGCTATGGGTTCAACTTTCATTGCAGATGCTGTTGTTTTCTTGAAAAATGAAGTAGTGATCGTTGAGGTTGAAACAGAGATATTCATCAAGGCTGTCTGCCAAGTAGAGTTTTACGGTCACTTGTTCGGAACGACTGAACGTTTTAGAGAACACTGGAATAAACCGCGTAAGTTGGTCGTGGTTTCAGTCAATGAGTCGGATCTGTTGCGTTGGTGGGCTAATATGCACGGGGTTAAATGGATATTGTACAAGCCTATCTGGTGGGAAGAACATCAAGCCACTAGAGCACAACGCAGATATACGCCAACCCCTGTAAGGTACCAGGAGAGTTACCCAAAGAATGAAAATA
>SDBS01004266.1_pt1 | contig 14005 bp, 15 predicted proteins | sample 2277091 | NCBI WGS metagenome assembly SDBS01 (sample SAMN10404972, study PRJNA504765) | marine sediment metagenome | isolation source: marine sediment core GS10_PC15, 163 cmbsf | place: Arctic Ocean: Southern Knipovich Ridge | collected 2010
AGTATGAGAGCCTGTTGAAAAAGGCCAATCTTACCGGCGGCATAGGAATATCCCGATAAGGCCCGGGTTGAACGATTAGGAGAACGATATGAAAGTCAGAGCTTCTGTTAAAAAGATGTGCCGCAACTGCCGAATCGTCCGGCGCAAGCGCGTGGTACGGGTGATTTGTTCCGATCCCACCCACAAGCAGCGTCAGGGATAGTCGGGAAGCGGTGTAATTAGTTGATTTTTAGGGTTTTGGACAGTATCCTTGCGCGTTTTCGCGCGCCAGGCGAGCGCTGACAGGACTTTGGGGGATTAGTGTAAATGGCCCGTATTTCAGGCATAAACATACCGACGCACAAACACGTCGAGATCGCATTGACAGCGATTTATGGCATTGGTCGTCCTACCGCGCAACGCATTTGCGACTCCAGCAAGGTGAGGCGTAATACCAAGGTTAAGGATTTGTCGGATCCAGAAGTGGAAACCCTGCGTCAGGAAGTAGCCAAGTGCGTGGTGGAAGGCGACTTGCGTCGCCAGGTCACCATGAATATCAAGCGACTGATGGATCTGGGCGCCTATCGCGGCATACGCCACCGTCGCGGATTGCCGGTTCGTGGCCAGCGCACCAAAACCAATGCCCGCACCCGCAAGGGCCCGCGTCGTCCGATCAAGAGATAAGGTAAGACTTTATGGCAACCCGTAGCACCAAAAAGAAGGTGAAGAAGAATGTGACCGAAGGCATTGCCCATGTCCATGCTTCTTTTAACAACACCATTATCACCATCAGTGACCGTCAGGGAAATGTACTTAGCTGGGCGACCTGTGGTGGTGCCGGTTTCAGTGGTTCGCGCAAGAGCACGCCGTTTGCTGCGCAGGTTGCCGCAGAAAAGGCCGGTCGCAAGGCACAGGAATTCGGGTTGAAAACGCTGGACGTGCGGGTTAAGGGCCCTGGTCCCGGCCGTGATTCCAGCATTCGCGCACTCAATGCCCTGGGCTATGAGATTTCCAGCATTACCGACGTGACATCCATTCCACACAATGGATGCCGCCCGTCCAAGCGCCGTCGCGTCTGATATTAGAGGAGAGAAACTCAGGTGGCTCGTTATACAGATTCCAAGTGTCGTCTTTGCCGTCGTGAAGGTGGCAAGCTCTACCTAAAGGGTGAGAAATGTTACAGCGATAAATGTGCCGTGGACAAGCGTGCTTATGCGCCGGGTCAGCACGGCCAGCGCCGTCGCCGCGTTTCCGACTACGGGCTACAACTGCGCGAAAAACAGAAACTGCGCAGCCTTTATGGCATCCTGGAGAAACAGTTTCGCAATTATTATGACGAAGCCGATCGCCGCAAGGGTTCAACCGGTGAAAACCTGTTGAAGCTACTTGAGGGGCGTTTGGACAATGTCGTCTATCGCATGGGTTTTGGCGCCTCTCGCAACGAAGCCCGGCAGCTGGTACGTCATAATGGTGTAAAGATAAACGGTCGTCGCGCCAATATCCCCTCTTTCCAGGTTTCACCCGATGATGTTGTGGAGCTGACTGAACGCACTGCGGCGCAACTGCGTGTCAAAGCCGCAATGGAAGCTACCGAGCAACGCGGTTTCCCGGACTGGGTGGAAGTGGATAGCAAGGCGATGAAGGGTACGTTCAAAACCGTGCCTGACCGTACCGACCTGCCTTCGGAAATAAACGAAGCGCTGGTGGTAGCACTTTATTCTAAATAATTTATTCGGGACCAACGGAAGAAGTCTTATGGAAAGTTCTGCAACGCAGTTCCTGAAACCTCGTCTGGTCAATGTGCAGACGATATCTGATACCCATGCCAAGGTAGTGCTTGAGCCCCTGGAGCGTGGATTTGGTCATACACTTGGTAATGCGCTCCGGCGTATTCTGCTTTCCAGTATGCCCGGCTCCGCAGTTACCGAGGTCAAGATCGATGGTGTATTGCATGAATACTCCACCATTGAAGGGGTACAGGAAGACGTTATTGAAATTTTGCTGAACCTCAAGCAACTGGCCTTGCGTATGCACGGCCGCGAGTCGGTTACCTTGATGTTGAATAAAAAGGGCAAGGGTCCGGTAACCGCCGCCGATATCCAGCTGGATCATGATGTCGAAATCGTCAACCCCGACCATGTCATCGCCAACCTCACCAAAGATGGCGAGCTCAATATGGAGCTCACCGTTACCCGCGGTCGTGGTTACGTGCCTGTTGTTGCCGATGGCAGCGAAGAAGGCAAGACCATTGGTGTGATGCAGCTGGACGCCTCCTATAGCCCGGTGCGTCGCGTGGCTTACGATGTGGAAAATGCCCGCGTTGAACAGCGTACCGATCTGGACAAACTGGTGCTGGATATCGAGACCAACGGTTCCATTGATCCGGAAGAAGCGGTCCGCCGTGCTGCCAACATTCTACAGGACCAGATCTCGGTATTCGTAGAGTTAAAAAGTGAAGACGGTGCCAAAGAAGAGAAGGCCGAGCCGCAGATGGATCCCATGTTATTGCGTCCGGTAGACGATCTCGAATTGACCGTACGATCAGCCAATTGCCTCAAGGCCGAGAATATTTTCTATATCGGTGATTTGATTCAGCGCACCGAAAATGAGCTGTTAAAAACTCCTAATCTTGGCAAGAAGTCCCTTACCGAGATCAAGGACGTTCTGGCCCAGCACGAATTGTCCCTGGGTATGAAACTGGAAAACTGGCCACCTAGCAATCTCAGGCAGGCAACCGGAAGTACCGAGACCGTCTAGACGCGCTTCGGGTTAGATAGTAGGAGAAGATTCAATGCGTCACCTCAAAAGCGGTCGCAAGTTCAATCGCACGAGCAGCCATCGCAAGGCCATGTTCCGGAATATGGCGGTAAGCCTGTTCCAGCACGAACAGATTAGCACTACCTTGCCCAAGGCCAAGGAATTGCGCCGCTTTGCCGAACCGCTGATTACTTTGGGCAAAAAGCCAAGTGTGGCCAATCGTCGACTGGCGTTTTCGCGTCTACGTGATCGCCAGGCGGTAACCAAGCTGTTTGATGATCTCGGCGTGCGTTTTCAGGAGCGCCCGGGTGGTTATTTGCGTATTCTGAAGACCGGTTTCCGTCCCAGTGATGCCGCCCCCATGGCAATTGTGCAGTTGGTAGAGATGAGACAGGACGCGGAGGACACTCCCTCAAAACCGAAAAAGGCCAAAGCGGCGCGGAAGGCGCCAGCTGAGAAGAAGACTGAGAAGAAGGAAGCAAAATCTGCTAAAGAGAAGGCAGAAAAGAAAACAGAAAAGAAGGATGCTAAAAAGACAACCAAGAAAGCGGCAACAAAAAAGGCAACAAAAAAGAAAACCGCCAAGAAAAAGGCCGCTAAAAAGAAAACAGGCAAAAAGAGCTGAGTCTCAATCACGATTGTAAAAAAGCCGGGTATTGCCCGGCTTTTTTACGCCCGCGGGCAGCTAGCAGCAGTGGTACACTATTACCATGATCGTGCTGTATACCGACTTTGGCAGTCAGGATTCCTATGTCGGGCAACTGCACGCTGTATTGGCCCAACAGGCACCGGGTATACCTGTTATCGATTTATTTCACCACGTGCCCAATCACGACATCCGCGCGGGTGCCTATCTACTACCGAGTTTTGTTTCGGCGTTTCCCGAGAACACGGTCTTTATATGTGTGGTCGACCCCGGGGTGGGAAGCGAGCGTCGGCCGCTGATCTTGCGCGCTGACAACATCTGGTTTGTTGGGCCGGACAACGGTCTGTTCCAGATCCTGGCGCGACGCGCCAGTCAGGTCGAGTGTCTCACGATAGACTGGCAGCCCGACAAGCTTTCTCCGAGTTTTCATGGCCGTGACCTGTTTGCACCGGTTGCTGCCATGCTGTCGCGTGGTGAGCTGCCGGACGCCACGCCGGTTGAGTTGCATACAGGGGAAGACGCGCAGTGGCCGGACGATCTTGCAGAGGTGGTTTACATTGATCATTTTGGTAATGCCATAACCGGCTATCGCGCCACGGCCTTGCCGCAGGATGCAAGTATTCGTATAAGCGGAAATTTACTGCGGCCTGCAAATACCTTTTCTGAAGTAACCAGAGGCACGGCATTCTGGTACGAAAATGCCAACGGTCTGGTCGAAATAGCAGTCAATCAGGGCCGTGCTGCCGAACAACTGGCAATCAGGCTCGGTATGCCTTTTTCAGTTAATGCCTGAGTCGTAACGGGTTTCAGGTAGCATTTAAAAAACAATAAGGAAAAATTGTGAATTCCATTGATATCGCCGTATTGCTGATTTACATCGCGGGTGTCACCGTCTTTGGCGCCTACTTTTACCGTAGGTCGTCAACCAGTGAAGGGTTTACCAGCGCCAATTGACGGTTGCCGGGGTGGGCGGTAGGCTTATCCATCTTCGGTACTTACCTGTCCTCTATTTCTTTTCTGGCCCTGCCGGGCAAGGCTTACGGTGCCAACTGGAACGCGTTTGTTTTTCCCCTGTCATAACCGCTTGCCGCATGGGTTGCCGTAAAGTGGTTTGCGCCGCTCTATCGCAGCACGCAGGATATCTCGGCTTATGCCTATCTCGTGCGCAGGTTTGGAATCCGGGCAAGGCTGTATGCGACGACGTTTTAGCTGCTCACCCAGCTGGTGCGCATGGGAACTATCATGTTTCTGGTAGCGTTGGCGCTGGAGCGCCTCACTGGCTGGGATATCGAAAGTATTATTATAGTTAGCGGCGTATTGGGTACGTTCTACACCTTCGTCGGGGGCATTGAAGCGGTTATCTGAACTGACGTGGTGCAGAGTGTGATTCTGACGGTCAGTGCGATCCTGTGTGCAGTTTTGCTTATCGATGGTATGCCCGGGGGTACACCCAATTAATTGAACTGGCCACTAAGGGCGATAAATTTTCTCTGGGTTCATTCCAGATGGGTTTTACGGAGCCCATGTTCTGGGTGGTGCTGCTCTACGGAATCGTAATTAATTTGCAGAACTTCGGTATTGATCAGTCCTATATTCAGCGTTATTAAACCGCTCGATCACTGAAAGATGCAAGGCAATCTATCTGGATCGGGGCGTTGACGTATTTGCCGTTGAGCACTTTATTCCTGTTTATTGGTACTGGTTTGTTCGCCTATTACGGCGCACAACCCGAACTGCTGCCGCAGTCTCTTGCCACTGCTGAAATGAGTGACCGGGTTTTCCCACACTTCATCGTAAGCGAACTGCCGGCAGGGGTAACAGGAATTATGATAGCGGCACTGGCGGCGGCCATGAGTTCAATCGACACGTCGATAAACTCCTCGGCCACAGTTTTATTATCTGATGTCTACCGTCGTCTGATTAAACCCGATGCAAGCGAAAAACAACAGATGCGCTTTCTGCGTAGTGCTACCGTGATTTTGGGAGCTTGTGGTACGGCGGTCGCCTTGTTAATGGTATCGTCAAAACAGGTGCTGGACGACTGGTGGCGTTTCGCCGGTATATTCTCCGGCGGTATGTTAGGATTATTTCTGTTAGGCATACTCTCGCGCCGGGCCGCGAGCGGGCAGGCCATTGTGGGAATGATTGCCGGGTTGCTGGTGATCATCTGGGCGACCTTCAGCCGTAATCTGGAGGGCCCGCTGGCCAACAGTCTGCATGCGTTTATGACAACAGTGTTGGGCACGCTGACGATATTTGTTGTTGGTGTCCTGCTATCACGGCATCGTTCCCGCCAGGATCAGAGTGATCCACCGCCGACACTTCATGATTTGAAGTAGTACAACAAATATTGAAGAAAGAAATATGGACACAAAACCAAGAAAATTTGTTTTCTTTATCAATCCCCTTGCGCGTGATGGTGCGCTTGGGCGCCAGTGGCAGGAAATCGAACAACATTTTGAAAGCCAGTTACCGCGCACTGAATTCCTGATGCCGACCAGTGCCGACCAGTGCCGTGAGTGGGTGGCCGAAGCGGCACGGCAAGACGGTGTCTGTCTGGTCGCTGTCGGCGGTGAGGGCAGCATGAATAACGTTGCTAACGGCATACTGGATGTGCGCCGCGAGCGTGACGTACCCATGGGGCTGGTGCCATACGGCAACGTCAATGACTATGCCATGGCCATTGGCATGCATCGCAACTGGCAACATGCGCTGGAAACGCTTGAAGCGGGCAATGAGGCGAATGTGGGGGTTACCGAATTGGTGACGCTTGATCGCAGCTCATACGCACTCAATCTTGCCACCATCGGTTTTACTGCATCAACTGCCGAACAGCATAGCGTTAAGCATCAACTGTCCTGGCTCAAAGGCCAGCTCAAATACAATGTTCTGGCACTCAAGATGCTGCTTAAATGGAAAAATATTCCGTGCCGCATCACACTGGATAACGATGCGATAAACTGCGATCTTTCAATCCTCATCGCTGGGTTCAGCCCGACTCTCGGGGCATTTCGCATCGTTCCGCATGCCACGCCCTTTGCGGACCAGATGGCTGTCACATTGGGCATAAACCTGAGTAAGCTGGCATTGTTAACACGGCTTCAGCAGGTAAAGAACAGACCCATAGACGAAGACCAGTATGTTTTATATCGCCAGGCCAGCAAGATCGTGGTGGAGGCCGACACTCCGTTCACCTGTGAAGTTGATGGCGAGATAGTCGCTACCAATTCTTATAAGGTGGAGTTCCATGCGCACCCTGGTCGCATACGCTTTATCGTACCTGTGAATGTGGTAAAAAATAATATCGGAGATAAGTAAAAATGTATCGTTCCGCCCGGTTCATCCAGGAAACAGGGTTTTTCGATTATTACACTGCTTCTTTATTTACAGCGGTTGTGGTTTCCAGTACCGGTTTCAGGAACTGACCCGTAAAGGATACCGGATCTTCGCTTAGCGATTCAGGTGAGCCCACGGCAATAACCTGGCCGCCGCCGTCACCACCCTCCGGACCGAGATCAATAATCCAGTCGGCAGTCTTGATGACATCGAGATTATGTTCAATGACGACGATGGTATTTCCATGATCGCGCAGCCGATGCAAAACGGCTAATAGATTCCCGATATCATGGAAGTGGAGGCCGGTGGTGGGCTCGTCCAGTATATATAAGGTGCGACCGGTATCACGCTTGGATAACTCGCGCGACAACTTGATACGCTGGGCCTCGCCGCCGGACAGCGTAGTCGCACTCTGGCCAAGAGTAATATAGGACAAGCCAACATCCATCAGCGTATCCAGTTTGCGTTTGACAACAGGTACGGCATCGAAGAACCCGCGTGCATCTTCCACGGTCATCTCCAGTACTTCGTGAATGGTCTTACCCTTGTAGCGAATGTCAAGCGTCTCCCGATTGTAGCGTTTGCGCTGGCAAATATCGCAGGGAACATAAATGTCCGGCAGGAAGTGCATCTCCACTTTGATCAGGCCGTCACCCTGACAGGCCTCACAACGCCCACCGCGCACGTTAAAGGAAAATCTGCCGGGATTGTATCCGCGGGCGCGGGATTCCGGCGTACCGGCAAATAGTTCGCGAATAGGAGTAAACAGGCCGGTGTAGGTCGCCGGGTTGGAGCGCGGGGTACGGCCAATGGGGCTTTGATCGATGTCAATAATCTTGTCGAATTGATCCAGGCCGTCGATGCCGTGGCAAGGGGCGGGTTCTACATTGCTACCATATAAATATTTGGCGGCTGCTGCATACAGTGTGTCGTTAATGAGTGTGGACTTGCCCGATCCGGAAACACCGGTGATACAGGTAAACAGGCCAACCGGTATGTGTACGTCGATTGTTTTGAGATTGTTACCGCTGGCACCCCGTATCACCAGCTGGCGTTCACTGTCAGGTTGGTGGCGCGTTGCGGGTATGGCGATGCTCTTTTTACCCGAGAGATACTGGCCGGTAATCGATGCGGGATTGGCGATGACGTCGTTGGGCGACCCCTGGGCGACCACCCTGCCGCCGTGCACACCGGGGCCGGGACCGATATCCAGTACAAAGTCGGCAGCGCGTATGGCTTCCTCGTCGTGTTCCACCACAATGACTGTATTGCCCAGATCGCGTAAATGAATCAATGTCTCCAGCAGTCGGGCGTTGTCGCGTTGGTGCAGGCCAATGGAGGGCTCATCGAGCACGTACATAACACCAACCAGTCCGGCACCGATCTGGGAGGCCAGTCGAATACGTTGCGCCTCACCACCGGACAGCGATTCCGCGGAACGTTCAAGCGTCAGGTAATCAAGACCGACGTTGACCAGAAAGCCAAGCCGCGCTTTCACTTCCTTGATAATTTTTTCTGCTATCTCACCGCGCTGACCGGTGAGAGCAAGTTGACCAAAGAAATTTTCTGCCGCGCCTACCGGGAGGCGCGTGATTTCGTGCAGTGGTTTTTTGTCGACAAACACATGGCGCGCCTCTATGCGAAGACGTGATCCGCCACAGCTCTCGCAGAGTTGCGTGCTCATGAATTTTGCCAGATCTTCCCTGACTGAATTGGATTCGGTATCACGGTAACGACGTACCATGTTTGGAATGACACCCTCGAAAGTGTGCTTGCGTTTATAAGTACCACGATCGCCCTTGTAAACAAACTGGATGGTTTCATCGCCGCTGCCGTGGAGAATGGTATTGCGAATCTTTTTCGGCAGTCTGGAAAATGGTTTATCAATATCAAACTTGTAGTGTTTAGCCATCGATTCCAGCATGCTGAAGTAAAATGCGTTACGCCGGTCCCAGCCACGAATGGCACCCTGCGGCAGTGTCAGCTCGGGCTCATGGACAATGCGTTGCGGATCAAAAAACTGGTGTACACCCAGGCCGTCGCATTCGGGGCAGGCACCCGCCGGGTTATTAAAAGAGAACAGGCGCGGTTCAAGCTCTGACAACGAATATCCGCAATGGGGGCAGGCATACCGGGACGAGAACAGGATCTCTTTAGCTACCTTGCCGTGTTCATCAAGTGTCACCGCCAACACGATGCCATCACCCAGTACCAGCGCATTTTCAATGCTTTCTGCCAGGCGTTGTTCCTGACCCTCCTTCACCACCACTCGATCTACTACCGCTTCAATGGTGTGTTTAAAATTCTTTTTGAGTCTGGGTGCCTCATCGAGACTGATCACCTGGCCATCAATTCGCGCACGTACATATCCCTGCACCATCAGGTTATCGATGATATGCGTGTGCTCCCCTTTTCGATCCTGTATCAACGGTGCCAGGATCATGAGTTTTGTGCCTTCTGCCAGCGCCATAATGTGGTCCACCATCTGGCTGACTGTTTGTGCCTCCAGTGTGATGTCATGGTCGGGACATCGCGGTTCGCCAACACGTGCGTAAAGCAGACGCAGGTAGTCATAGATTTCCGTCACCGTTCCGACGGTGGAACGGGGATTGTGGGAAGTGGATTTCTGTTCAATGGAAATCGCCGGACTCAATCCCTCGATCAAATCGACGTCCGGTTTCTCCATCAGGGACAGAAACTGGCGCGCGTAGGCCGACAGCGATTCGACGTATCGTCGTTGCCCCTCGGCGTAAAGTGTGTCGAAGGCAAGAGACGATTTACCAGATCCAGACAGGCCGGTAATGACGATCAATTTGTCGCGCGGTATGTCGACGTTGATATTTTTCAGGTTGTGGGTGCGTGCACCGCGAATCCGTATGGTATCCATGTGAATTTCTTAGGTTGGGCCAAACCTGCTACTATACCGGCCGATTTGGTCCGGGCAAAACCGGTATAATAAAGGTGATAAAACCGCTCTCTGAGAGGCGGATCGCCAGGCTTTTGATTCCATGATGAAACCTCGATTTGGCAGCCCCATGAACGCACGGGAGCGGCGGGCCACCGCTGGTCTGGCCGGTATATTCGCCGCGCGTATGCTGGGTCTGGCGCTGATTCTGCCCGTATTTGCGCTCTACGCGGAGCAGCTTGCCGGCCACACGCCATTCCTGATCGGGCTGGCCCTGGGCACATACGGGCTGACGCAGGCGCTGCTGCAAATCCCCTTTGGCGTCGCCTCCGACCGATTCGGCCGTAAACCGGTGATTATCACTGGTTTACTTATCTTCATGCTCGGAAGCGTCGTAGCGGCCATGGCCACCACCATCGAAGGCGTGATTATTGGCCGGGCGCTGCAGGGAGCAGGTGCCGTAGCCGCTGCTGTAATCGCACTGTTGGCCGATCTCACCCGGGACGAGCAACGTACCAAGGCTATGGCGCTGGTCGGGATATCCATCGGCGCGTCGTTTATGCTGGCCCTGGTTCTGGGGCCGATGTTGTATGACATTGTCAGTGTTCCCGGCATATTCTGGTTGACCGCTATCCTGGCATTGGTCGGAATCGCGGTGCTGGTTTTATTTATCCCGACACCCGTGCGGGCCGTGTCCCATGCGCCACTATTGTCGCAACTCAAGGGTGCACTGAAGGATCGTCATTTGATCCAACTCAACTTTGGTATATTTGTTCTGCACGCGGTGATGATGGCCATTTTTGTCGTGGTACCGCCGATGCTGGTACATGAGGCGGGCATTGCCGGTGCCAAGCATTGGCAAGTCTATTTGCCGGTGCTGCTGGCCTCGCTGGTGATTATGGTACCGCTGCTGGTCACCGCGGAGCGCAAACAAAATCTGCATCGCGTATTTCCTTTTGCCATTTTAATACTGGCGGTGTCTCAAGGGGTGATTCACTGGGGGCAGGGCTCGGTCTGGGGAATCGCCATTGGTCTATGGTTGTTCTTCGGTGCATTTAATGCCCTTGAGGCACTGATGCCTTCCCTGGTATCGCGTCTCGCGCCGGCAGATGGCAAGGGCGCCGCTGTGGGTGTATTCAGCTCCTCCCAGTTTTTTGGTGTCTTTGTAGGCGCGGTTAGCAGTGGTGCCATTTATGGTGCTTTTGGTGTGCAAGCGGTGTTTACATTTACCGCCATATTGCTACTGCTGTGGTTTGTTGTGTCTCTGGGCATGGGCGCTATCAGGTTCAAAACGGCTTCCAGTGAGCAAAACGAAAGCAAATCCTACAGTTAGCACAGGCTCCTGATACGGCCGCTGAGATACGGCGGTTAAGTGATATTTCCCTTGTTATGATTTCCCGATACACTTCGTTCCGGGTTGCAGCGGCTCGTGGTAATTGCATGGTATTTGGCCCCCGGTCGTTGCGGGTAGGTACATAAACCAAGGAGAAATATTATGGCACGTGGAGTCAACAAGGTTATTCTCGTAGGTCACCTGGGCAAAGATCCCGAAGTACGCTACGCCCCCAGCGGTCAGGCAATCGCTAATATCACCGTCGCCACTTCCGATTCCTGGAAAGACAAGACTACGGGTGAAAAACAAGAAAGGACGGAATGGCACCGCGTGGTATTTTTCAGTCGTCTTGCCGAAATCGTTGGTGAGTATCTGAAAAAAGGATCACAGGTTTACATCGAGGGCCGCATTCAGACCCGCAAGTGGCAGGACAAGGAAGGTAATGATCGCTATACCACCGAAATCGTTGCCAATGAAATGCAGATGCTGGGTTCACGATCCGGTGGTGGCGCGCCGGCAGAAGATTTTAATCAGGACAAATCCTATGCATCGAAGCCGGCTGCGACAGCTGCCGCTGATAGTGGTGGCGATAGCGGCGGCTTCGACGACGATATACCGTTCTAAACAAAGCGCAGTCCCGAAAATAAAAAAAGGGCCTGGCGATCGCCAGGCCCTTTTTGCTCGATCAGTGAGCCTAAAAGATTGTTTATCCCGGTGGCCAGGCCATGGTGCGGCCACCAAGAACATGAAGATGAACATGCCATACGCTTTGCCCCGCTTCGGCGTTACAATTGATCAGGCTACGGTAACCGCCCTCAGCGATACCCTGCTCCTTGGCAATTTTCTTCGCCGCGAGATACATGCGGCCAATAAGCTCGGCGTGGCTGTCATCGAGATCGTTGAGTGTGGAGATATGCTGCCTGGGGATCACGAGAAAATGGACTGGTGCCTGGGGATTGATATCCTTGAAAGCAAGGACGTGATCGTCTTCATAAAGCAAGTCGGGTTTGATTTCACCCTTGGCCATTTTGCAAAACAGGCAATCATCAGCCATTATTGTCCCCTTTTTTTGAATAACAATATTAAGTACATCACACACCCGGCCCCGGCGACAAGAGGTCCTGTCTAAAACACCATGAGCACACTGAACATCAAGGGACTAAAAACTCACGCCATTGGTCCACTGGATCTGGATATCCCGGCGGGACAGTGTGTATGCCTTTCTGGCCCCTCCGGTTGTGGCAAGAGCCTGACCTTGCGTGCCCTGGCTGATCTTGATCCCCACGAGGGAGAAGTGGTGTTAAATGGCAAAAGGGCTACAGAGTTCGATGGGCCTGAATGGCGCCAGCAGGTGGGACTGTTGCCGGCGGAGAGTCGTTGGTGGCGGGACACCGTGGGTGAACATTTCCAGGAAGTAGATGAATCATTGTTGGGCCAAATTGGTTTCGCGTACGATGTAATGCAGTGGCAAATCAGTCGGCTTTCCACTGGCGAGCGCCAGCGCCTGGCTTTATTGCGCTTGCTGGGGACCCAGCCGCGCGCTTTATTGCTGGACGAACCGACCGCTAGCCTCGACCGGGAAAATATTCTACGTGTTGAAGAATTAATTAAAGCCTTTCGGCAACAGCACAGTGCCGCGGTGTTGTGGGTAAGTCACGATGCCGAGCAAATCGCCCGTGTGTCGAGTCGGCATGTGATGATCAAAGACCAGGTATTGGTGGAAGGCTCGCTATGACGGTCATATCAATAACGCCTTTTGATCTGGCTCTGACCGCGGTATTGATTTTGCTGCTATCCGCATTGTCCTTTGCCATGCGCCTGGGAATCGAACGTCAATTGATCGTGGCTGCCATTCGTACGGCGGTGCAACTGACCCTGGTTGGCCTGGTGCTAAAATCGGTATTTGCCACCGCGCAACTGCATTGGGTCGGTCTCATCGTTTTGGTGATGTTGCTGGTCGCAGGGCGTGAAGTCATGGCGCGGCAACAGCACCGACTTACCGGATGGTGGGGATATGGTGTAGGTACGGTATCGATGTTTGTCTCCACTTTCACTATTACGGTGGTGGCGTTGGTGGTGGTGATTGGCACCGAACCCTGGTACCAACCGCAGTATGCTATTCCGCTCATGGGAATGATGTTGGGCAACACCATGAGTGGCATCGCCCTGGGGCTGGATCAGCTCACCGGCAGCGCCCGCGAACAACGCACAACCATCGAAGCGCGGCTGATACTGGGCCAACGCTGGCAGGAGGCGATTAGCGATATTCGTCGCAACAGTATTCGCACCGGTATGATTCCAATGATTAATGCCATGGCCGCCGCCGGGCTGGTGAGTTTGCCCGGCATGATGACCGGCCAGATTCTTTCCGGCACGCCACCGGTGGAGGCAGTGAAGTACCAGATCCTGATCATGTTCATGATTACCGCTGGCACTGGATTCGGCACCATGGCGGCGGTGTGGCTGGCTGCACGACGGTTGTTTGACGACCGGCATCGGTTGAGGATTGAGAGGTTAGTTTAGTTTTTTATGATGTTCCGCTTCCAGCGGACTTTAAGTTCTTCTAATCGGGCTCTCGCGCCCGAACGCGCGGTACTTTTTCTTTGCTTGTCCAAAGCAAAAGTACCCAAAAAGAAATGACACCCGGGGACTGGCCCTTCGGGTCCCCTCCACAGACTCAAAAAATCCCCAAAGCGAGCCTAACTCGGAATATCACTAATGTGATATTTGCCTCTACAGGAGGCTCGCTTCCCGAATTTTTCTTCGCCTGTCTCGGCTACGCGATGTACATGGACGTACAAGTGTCGCGGGAGGCAGGAAGCCGGGAGCGACCCCACGGGGGTTGAAAAGCACTAGTCCCTGGCATATCCACAATTTCCGAGTATATTTATTCAAACGCCATGCGGAAGAAGTGGCGAACGGAAATTGGCAGGGAGGTCGCAAAAAATTAATTCCTCGCTACATTCAATCGAGCCTGAACCCTTTGTATCTATTGGTAGGGTTGCAAAAATAAAGGGCAATGACTGGAAATGCCAGAAAATGGCTATGT
>SDBS01004267.1_pt1 | contig 14001 bp, 12 predicted proteins | sample 2277091 | NCBI WGS metagenome assembly SDBS01 (sample SAMN10404972, study PRJNA504765) | marine sediment metagenome | isolation source: marine sediment core GS10_PC15, 163 cmbsf | place: Arctic Ocean: Southern Knipovich Ridge | collected 2010
AGAAACACTTGGGCATATTATAGAGGAATACCGGCGTCATAAGCTGGGCCGGGAAAGGAAGATCATTTTTAAGAGAAATGCCTGTGATTATACAATCAAAACTGACCCGGTATTGCTAAAACGGATCCTGGGCAACATGATAAAAAATGCCCTGGAAGCCATACCAGATGAAGGGAAGGTGACAGTTGACTGCAACATCGCTCCCGGAGCTTTGACCATCCGGGTACATAACCCCGGCCATATGCCGAAGGATGTCCGGCAACAGGTCTTCCAGCGTTCTTTTTCAACCAAAGGTACGGGCAGGGGACTGGGTACATACAGCATGAAATTGCTGGGTGAAAAGTTCCTGAACGGAAAGGTGTCTTTCAAATCCACCGCAGCAGCAGGCACCGTATTCAGCCTTGAACTTCCTGTCAATTTAAAAAAATCCTGAAAGGGTTGAAAACAGACCGAGCCGGCAGGCTGACAGGTCAGGTATCCATGGCAGCCACCAGGCTGTCGGTCAGTTCGAGGTTGTGGAAGACGTTCTGCACATCGTCATCTTCTTCAAAATCTTCGATGACTTTCATCACCTTTAAGGCTTCATTCTGCTCCAACTGCGTAGTATCATGCGGGATCCGTTGCAGTTCAGCATTCTCCGGCTCCACATTCAATGCTTCCAGTTTTTTCTGGACATTTCCAAAATCTTCCATAGCAGTGGTAATGATAAAAACATCTCCTTCCAGCTCCACTTCTTCCACGCCGGCATCAATGATCTCCAGCTCAAAATCTTCGGGATCAAGGTCTCCTTTTGGCACGGTGATCACACCTTTGTGGTCAAACATATAGGCAACCGACCCGTTGGTTCCCAGGCTGCCACCACGCCTGGTGAATATCGCCCGGATATTACTGACAGTGCGGTTTTTATTATCCGTTAAACATTCGACGAATATGGCTATGCCATTGGGAGCATAACCCTCAAATGTTAACTCCTGTAGGGAATCTGCTTCCTTGCTTGCACGGGAAATGGCCCGGTCAATGTTATCTTTTGGCATATTGACCCCCTTGGCGTTGGATATGGCCAATCTGAGCCCGGGATTCATTTCGGGATCAGGACCACCTTCCTTGGCGGCTATCTGTATCTCTTTCGAAACCCGGGAAAACATTTTGGACCGTTTGGCATCAGCTGCTCCTTTTTTTCGCTTTATGGTTGACCATTTACTATGTCCTGACATGATGGTATGTTTACAAATGTTAGCGCTAAAATTACAAAATTGGCAGTTATTTTAAAACCTGGATGAATATGTGCGGGTTGACCGCTAGATGTAAAATTCCCTGAATATTTTGATTTTAGCTCACGAATTCATAAAATTGGAATAAATACTCATATCTGTATCATGAAATTTTTGCGAAACAACCGCTTCTTTATTTTCCTGATCTTCCTGATCAGTATGTTTACCATTACTCCATTTATTGAAAATCCGCTCCTCGCACATCTGTTTTCCACCATTAATTACACCCTCCTGCTCCTTAGTGGATTGTATGCCTTCAGCGATGTACGAAATTTCCTGAAGATCACCACGTTCTTTTTTCTTTTTGCCATTTTCGTTGACTGGATTGAGTTTTTCCACCCTGAAGGGCCGATAGTCACCACCTTACGGCCGCTGATAACTTCAGCTGTACTCACCCTTTTGCTGATCCTGACCCTAAGTAGTATCTTCCAGGCCGTTGAGATTAGCAAAAATGTCATTTTCGGGGCCCTGTGCGGATATATCCTGATCGGGTATATTGGTACTTTCCTGGCAATGGCGGTTTCTGTGATTTATCCCGGGTCCTATAATGTCGCAGGAGAACTCCATGCCATGGAGGCATTCTATTTTAGTTTTGTTACCATGACAACCCTTGGTTATGGGGACATTTTACCGCTTACAGACCAAGCCAGGGCAATCACCATTGTATTGTCCGTACTCGGCCCCATGTATGTGGCCATTCTGATTGCCATGATGGTGGGGAAATATGCCCGTAAACCTGATAAACAATCCAAATAAAAATTATATGGGGACTGACGTGATCCAATCATTCCGGGCCTACCGGGAGAAAATGAACGAGAAACTGCTTGCGCAGGATAACAAGGTGATCAAAAGGATCTTCAACCTTGACACCAATGCCTACATGGATGGTACCCTGACGGCAAGGACCAAGGAGATGCTGGGACTGGTAAGTTCCATGGTCCTGCGTTGTGATGATTGTGTAAAATATCACCTGGATAAATGTTTCGAACATAAGCTTACCACGGAAGAAGTCATGGAAATATTCGCCGTGGCGAACCTTGTAGGGGGAACGATTGTTATACCTCATACCCGGAGGGCTCTGGAATACTGGGAAGAGTTAATAAAAACAGGCAGCTGATGATAGGGTAAATTGGCTCTCGTGTATCATAGTTTTAGAGAGATTATATACAGAAGGTTATGAAAAGGAGAGTTAAACTGTTTACATTTCTTGCCGGAGCCATCGGATTATTATCCTTCGGCCTGGTTTACCAGCCCCGGATCCCATTTCCCAACCTGGCCGAAAAACTGGAAAGCTATTACAAGCGGTATCCGCAGCAGAAGGCCTACCTGCATCTTGATAATGTAGCCTATCATGCAGGTGAAAAGATCTGGTACAAGGCTTACCTGGTGGATGCAAGAACCCACAGAGCTGATACCATCAGTAAAATCCTCATCGTTGAACTGGTTAACTCATTTGGCGTTTCCAGCATGATACAGATGGTCAAGCTGGATCGCGGCCATGCAAATGGTGATTTTTTCCTGCCCGATACCATTCCAGAGGGATTGTACCAGATCAGGGCATACACTAACTGGATGCGAAATTTCGGCCAGGAGTACTTCTTTCAGCGGGATATTAATATCTGGAATCGCGAGCATAGTCTCAACCTATACAGGGATGACAAACTGGCCAATAAGAGGCATAAGAAAAAAAGCATACGTAAGTCAAAAAAGGCTGATATTCAGTTCTTTCCCGAGGGTGGTTATCTTGTAGACGGATTGGAAGGCAGGATTGCATTCAAGGCTGTAAATGAACTCGGACTTGGCATAGACATTGAAGGGAATATCCTTGATAATAAGAAAAAGATCCTCAGCTCCATTACCAGTGAGCACCTTGGTATGGGGACCTTCAGCTTTGTTCCGGAAGCAGGAAAGAAATACCATGCTGAGGTAGTGACGGCAAACGGCAAGGATTACCGGTTCGATTTACCTGAAACCCTGGAGTCAGGCTACGTTCTCAGCGTACTGGAGAACCGGGACAAACAGCTTAAATTAAGCATTACAAGCACCCTTCCCGATCCTATTGTCATGGTTGCCTGCCATATGAGGGGCAAAGTAGTCTACAGGGGACAGGTACAGCTGGCCAACGGGAGCAGGACCCTGGATATCCCGCTCAATGATGCCCCCAGTGGGATTCTTCATATTACCCTTTTCGACGACCAGCGTGAGCCACGTTGTGAAAGACTGGTTTTTATCAGGTCTGAAGACCTGTTGCGCATTGCCGTTTTGAAACAAAAATCAGAATTCAAACCCAGGGAAAAGATTGACATTACCCTCATGGTTATGGACCAGCAGAGCAATCCTGTGGCAGGAAATTTCTCACTGGCCGTTTCAGACCGTGACCTGGTTAATAATGCCGCTGATTTTCAATCGGGGATCATCACCAACCTGTTGCTTTCATCCGACCTGGCAGGGCCTATTGAAAAACCGGAATATTATTTTGATGAAAATAACCAGGATGCAGATGAGGCACTGGACTACCTGCTTATGACACAGGGCTGGAGAAGATTTGTCTGGGATGATGTCATGAATGAGAACCTTTTGGGGATCCAGTATCCCATCCAGAAGAACATCTCCGTCCACGGAAGAATCACCAAGGAACTCTTTGATCGCCCTTTGAAAGACCTGCCGGTGACCCTTACCGTCGTGAGTGAATTCAATGATGTATTTGTAACACGTACAAACAATCGCGGCCGGTATTTTTTCGATCTTCCGGATTATGAAGACACCATTCAGGTTGAGATTACTGCCCGCAGAAAAAACGGGAAGAAAAACCTGGTCATTTATATCGATGACAATGACCTGCCGGAAACAGAACAGATCTTTTCTTCCTACTCCAGAGATATGATCGTCAGGGGAACTAACAGGTTTAAACCACAACCAGAGGAAGAAATAGATAGCATGCAGGTGGTCAGTGAGGGAATCTACCGCACACCTGATTACGTACTCGAGGTAACTGATGATATGAGGACCTATGGTTCGGTACTGGACATGATACAGGGCAGGATTCCTGGCGTTCAGGTTAATGGCAACAATGTGCTTATCCGTGGACCCTCAACCTTTATTGGCAGTAATGAACCCCTGTACCTGATTGATAATATCCCTGTTGATGTGTCAGCTGTCCAGAGTATGAACCCCATGGATGTGGAAAGGATAGAGGTACTGAAAGGACCCAGTGCAGCCATTTATGGAGCGAGGGGCGCCAATGGTGTCATCGCTATTTTTACGATCCGGGGAAGGTTTATGATCAAAGGGATATTGAAGTTCGATATGCTCGGTTACCATAGGCCCAGGGAATTTTATTCTCCAAAATACGGGACCCGGTTCGACGACCTGGTGGAAGATTACAGAACTACGCTTTACTGGGATCCAAATATCAAAACTGATTCTACCGGATTAGCACGGATCAGTTTTTATTGTTCGGATATAAGTTCAACCTTCAATATAGTCGTGGAAGGAATATCCACGGAAGGTAAGATCGGAAGTAACGAGAAGATCATCCAGGTACAATAGGTATTCAGACGGCGTGAATATATTCCCGTGCTTTAACTGGATCGATCTCGAGCGTGATCTTGAGCTTCATCAACTTTAGCAGTTCATACACATCCCCTGAGACATTACAGATCCTGAATCTGCTGCCAATCTCACTGGACCGGTTAACTACAGTTATGATGGCCTCGAAGCCTGAACTATCAACAAAACTTATCCCTTTCATACTGAGCATTACTTCCCTGCCGGGCTTGGAAACAATTTTGAACAGTTCTTCACGCAGTGGATCAGCATTAAGTGAATTCAACCTGTTGGTCTTGTGGAATGAAATTTTATAAATCCCATTCTCAATTTTTAACTTCAGCATTGTGCGGTTGGTTGAAAATTATGGCGGTTAAATTAGAAATGATTTTAAGAAACCGCACAGAAGTTGCTTTAGAACTTTTCAACAAAAAATGGTTAATATTTTTACATGAGCCTAATCTTTAACCGGCCCTAATAAAAGATTGAGTTCCTTGAGCTGTTCATCGGAAATACCTGATGGGGTATCAATCATCATATCCCGGCCGGAGTTGTTCTTCGGGAAAGCAATGACATCCCGGATGGAGTCCAATCCTGCAAAAAGAGCCACCCAGCGGTCAAATCCAAAGGCTATGCCTCCGTGTGGCGGAGCACCATAACGGAAGGCGCTCATCAGGAAGCCAAATTTCTCCACGGCATCCTCATCGGTAAAACCAAGATTTTTGAACATCAGCTTTTGCAATTTCTCATCATGGATCCTTATGGACCCGCCCCCTATTTCTACTCCATTGATTACCAGATCATAAGCATTTGCACGCACCTTGCCTGGTTCCGTGTCAAAAAGCTCCAGGTCTTCCATTTTAGGTGAGGTAAATGGATGGTGCATGGCATGAAAGCGTCCGGATTCCTCATTCCATTCCAGTAATGGAAAATCAACCACCCATAGCGGACGGTATGTATTTTTGTCCCTCAGGTTCAACCGGGTTCCCAACTCAAGCCTTAATTCAGACAGTGCTTTCAAAGTGGATGATTGTTCTCCCGCAAGGATCAGTATCAGGTCGCCTGGTTTGGCCTGAAACTGGTCTGCGAGTGACTTCAATTCTTCTGCACTGAAGAACTTATCTACGGTTGATTTGAAAGTCCCGTCTTCATTGCATTTTATATAGATCAATCCTTTGGCTCCTATCTGGGGACGTTTTACAAAGTCCGTCAATACGTCCAATTCCTTCCTGGAATATTCCGCGCAACCCTGTGCACAGATCCCGCCTATGAATTCTGCACTGTCAAATACCTGGAATTCATTACCCTGGACCAATGATGTAAGTTCTTTGATCTTCATTCCAAATCTCAGGTCAGGCTTATCCGTCCCATATTCAGCGATGGCGGTGTCATATGGCATCTTTTCGAAAGCCCCTTCGATCTCCACATCAAGGACCTCCCTGAACAGATGCTTTGCAAGTCCTTCAAAAGCATCCAACACATCATCCCGGTCGACGAAAGACATTTCGCAGTCGATCTGGGTAAATTCCGGCTGCCGGTCAGCTCTCAGGTCTTCATCCCTGAAACACTTGACAATCTGAAAATAACGGTCATAGCCGGCCACCATGAGAAGCTGTTTAAAAGTCTGGGGAGACTGGGGTAATGCATAGAACTGACCCAGGTTCATCCTGGAAGGTACGACGAAGTCCCTCGCCCCCTCTGGTGTGGTCTTGATCAAAAATGGTGTCTCCACTTCGAAAAAACCCTGGGAATCCAGGTACCTTCTTACTTCCTGTGCCATCCTGTGCCGCAATTCCATGTTCTTCCTGATCGTGGGTCTCCGGAGGTCAAGATACCTGTATTTCATCCTGAGATCATCACCCCCGTCTGTCTCATTTTCTATGGTAAAAGGAGGTACCTCTGCAGGATTCAGGATCCGTAATGTTTCGATGACAATCTCAATATCACCGGTAGGCAATTTGGGATTCTTGTTACTGCGCTCAGTCACCTTACCGGTGACCTGGATAACAAACTCCCTCCCCAGTTTCCTTGCTTCCAGGCAGAGGTCACGGTTCTCTTCCATATTGAAAACGAGCTGGGTAATGCCGTACCGGTCCCTCAGGTCGACAAAGGTCATCCCTCCCAGATCCCGTGAACGCTGGACCCATCCGGCCAGGCTTACGTTTTTATTCAGTTGCTCAAGGTTTAATTCTCCACAGGTGTGTGTTCTGTACATAATGTGTTTTATTGATCAGGTTTTCTTATTACTTTGCGAAAATAACAAGAAAAGGGAATAATTCATGATGTATCCTCTCTTCTCTGATGAGTATTTTATGAATGAGGCCATGAAAGAGGCATACAGGGCACTCGAGAAAAAGGAAATCCCTGTCGGAGCAGTCATCGTTGCCGAGCAACGGATCATTGCCCGGGCACATAACCAGACCGAAGCATTGTCAGATGTAACAGCACATGCTGAAATGCTGGCAATCACGGCTGCCGCCAACACACTGGGGACAAAATACCTGAACCAATGCACCCTGTTTGTTACCCTGGAACCATGTATCATGTGTGCTTCCGCCTCTGCATGGGCACAAATTGATCGGATCGTTTACGGGGCAGCTGATCCTAAGACAGGTTACAGCCGGATCATACAGGATATCATACATCCTAAAACGACAGTGAAGGCCGGTGTCCTTGGTGAGGCTTGTGGGGAGCTGATGAGTAATTTTTTCAGGGACAAAAGACAGGCCTAAATTTCACGGAAAACAAATCCCACTGATTTAAGATCATCCCAGAAGCGAGGATAGGATTTATGGACCACCCCTGGATCTTCAATGATCAGTCCGGGAATCTTCATGGCTGCAGGCGCAAATGCCATGGCCATCCTGTGATCCTGGTAGGTCAGGATGCAAGGACCGCTTTCATTTCCCACCTTGTTTTTGCCATCCCATCGAATCCAGCTTCCATTTTGATCCACTTCCAGTAGTATCCCCAGCCTGCCCATTTCCTGACAGAGGGCAAGTACCCTGTCTGTTTCCTTGATCTTCAGGGTCATGGTACCGCTGAAATGAAAGGGAATGTCAAGCAATCCGCAGAGTACAACCATGGTCTGGACCAGGTCCGGGTTTTCACGAAAATCAAAGCTGAGTTCACGAATTGTCCTTTCTGTTCTTTTCAGTCTGATCCCTCCGGGGAAGTACTCGGTCTGCACACCAAAGCCAGCGAATAGTTCCGGCAGTACGGCATCTCCCTGGTAACTCTCTGCAAAAAGTCCTTCTATTTCCAGCTCAACCCTTTCAGCAAATGCCGCCATTGCATACCAGTAACTGGCTGCACTCCAGTCTGCCTCCACCAATATATCCCTGCCATTTATTTCATGATATGGAATTTGTATGGTGGTCCCGGAAAATACTACAGGAATACCAAGTTCCAGCATAATATCCCTGGTAAGCCTGACATAAGAAGAGGACACCATTTCTTTTTGAAGACGGATCTTCAGGCCTTTGGGAAGGACCGGTCCTATCATCATCAAAGCACTGATATATTGGCTGCTGATACTACTGTCAATGACTATTTCCCCACCCTCAAGTGACTTTCCCTGAATAGAGAGAGGAGGATACCCCTCCTTCCCGGCATAGGAGATGGCTGCATCCAGGCTGTTCAAGGCATCCACCAGTTCTTTGATGGGCCTGTTTTGCATACGTTCAGAACCGGTAAGGATATGGTTTCCTTCCCGGATACTCAAGAAGGCGGTCAGGAAACGCATGGCTGTACCGGCATGCCCGATATCTATCACTTCCGATGGCATATCCAGGGCACGCAGCATAACCTGTGTATCATCACTTTCTGAGAGATTTCTTATGGTACCCTGCTTTTCGGCCAGTGCGTTGAGTATCAACAGACGGTTACTGATACTTTTTGATGCGGGAAGCCTCACCCTTCCAATCAGGCTCAAATGATCCTTTTCCAACCGATACCGCATGTTGTATAATATATATAATTGCCCGCTTAAAAGTAGGAATTTTATCCAGAATTGATCTTTGTCATGGATTTTATTGTTCCCAGGTCTTTTCTTTGCTTATAATAATTAATGAACAGTGTATCAACAGGGTCGATTATTTTACCAGATAGCCATGATCTCATTCAGCAGTACGGAAATTGCCTTTAAGATCAAATCAAACAGGGAACTCAGGAGGGCTTATATTTTATTCAAGGCCATATCCAACAGGACACTTGTGAAAGTGGGAGGGTTCTTTTCAAAACTTGCCATAAATATTCATTTGCCTATCAGCTGGATTGTAAAACCAACCATATACAGTCATTTTTGTGGAGGAGAAACCATAGGGGATTGTATACCCACCATCCGGAAATTGTCCGGGTACAATGTTAAATCAGTGCTTGATTACTCTGTAGAAGGCGGAGAGAATCCCGGGCAGATTCAAGCCGCCATGGAGGAAACATTACGAACAGTTATCAACGCAAAAGGAAATAAGGATATCCCTTTTGCCGTTTTCAAACCAACTGCATTCATTGTCAGTGAGGTCCTGAAAAAAAGGAGTTCAGGTGACTCCCTGACTACCGACGGACAGGAAGAAGCAGATTTTTTCCGACAGCGCGTGGAGAAGCTTTGCCGAAAGGCATTTGATAATGATGTAAGGATCATGATTGATGCCGAGGACGTTTGTTACCAGCATCATATTGATGAGGTGGTCATGGACATGATGGAAAAATATAATAAGGAGAGGGCTATTGTTTTCAACACTTACCAGATGTACAGGTGGGACCGTATGGATGTATTCCGGGAAGACCTTAAAAGAGCCAGAGAAAAAGACTTTTACCTCGGCATTAAGTTTGTGCGCGGAGCATATATGGAGAGGGAAAGGAAAAGAGCCGAGGAAGGAGGATATCCTTCTCCCATCCATCCGGATAAGGAGAGTACCGACAGGGATTATGATGCTGCACTTAAATTTGCTGTTGAGAATATTGACAGGGTGACTATTTTCAACGGCACACACAACGAGAATAGCAGTATGTATCTCACACAGTTGATGGAACAAAATTATATTCGCACAGATGATGACCGATGCTGGTTTTCTCAGTTATATGGGATGAGTGACCACATCAGTTTCAATCTTGCCCACCTGGGTTACAATGTGGCAAAATACCTTCCATACGGACCTGTCCGGCATGTATTGCCCTACCTTATCAGGAGGACCGAGGAGAATACCTCAATGGCCGGACAAACCAGCCGGGAACTCTCCTCGATCTTGGAAGAACGCAAACGCAGAAGAAACAAACCATAACATTATATGACTATCGAAAACCAAAAAACCGTTATCAGGATCTTCCTGAGGAAAATGCTCATTGCCATCATTACTGTTGTGATAATAGTTACCATACTGGCAACTGACTGGTTTAAACCCGAACTGCTGGGGATTACCCAGTATCAGTGGATCATACTGGTGGCAGCGATCTATATCCTGCTGGTAGGCGGTTCCTGGCTAAGGGGACTGAATTACTTCTATTTCAATGACAAAGGTGATAAACTCATCATAAGGTATTATCCAATACGCCCCCTTGGCCGGAAAAAAAGAGCCGTGCAAATACCCAAAACCGCCCTGGCAAAGTACGAGATAATCAAAACTAACCTGGGACTGAAAAAAGTACTGATCCTGCATCAGCATGTAAAGAAAAACGTGGCCAAATATCCCTCTATCGGGGTCACTTCACTTACCAGGGATGAATTATCCCGGCTTGAGCATCAACTGTCTTTATATGTCCGCAGTTGACCGGGCTTATCCATCTGTACAATAGACATCCCCGGGCAGGCATTTGATCAATCCGGCAAGCTCCAAATTAAGCAGGACCCCTGAAATCCTGCTGAGTGGGATACTGCATTTCAGGCTTATCCTGTCTAATGATACATGGCCTTCAGACCTGAGGATCTCTATGATTTGTTTTTCCTTATCCGAAAGCCCATGGAATAATTTCTCCGGTTTTTCCATTTCAACCGGTTGGTCAGTATCCCATCCCATCAGGTAAGCCACATCCCCGGCTCCTTCAATCAGGGCAGCTTTATGTGTTTTTATCAACTGGTTGCAACCGGCCGAGGCCGGATCACCCACCCTGCCTGGAAAAGTAAAAACATCCCGGTGGTAAGAATTGGCAATATCAGCCGTGATCAGGGCTCCCCCCTTATTGCCTGACTGTACCACTATGGTAACGTCTGACAGACCGGCGATAATACGGTTGCGCCTGATGAAATTATTTCTTTCCGGTTTTTGATCACTTGCAAAATCAGTTAACAGGGCACCCTGCCTGGTGATCTTTGCGGCTACCTGGCGATGCAGTGCAGGATACATGTATTTGAGTCCATGTCCAAGTACGGCAACCGTATCCAGCCCGTTTTCCATGGCAGATTTATGGGCACAATGATCAATCCCGTATGCCAGTCCGCTCACAATAACCATTTCCCGGTTCATGGAGGCCAGGTCCCTTACCAGGCATTTGCACATATCCATACCATATGACCCGGGACGCCTGGTCCCAACTATACTGATCATACTGCTTCCATTCAGGTTTACCTTACCCAGCATATATAACAACATAGGAGCATCATGACAGTCCAGAAGCCTCTCCGGGTATGCATTCTCCCCATAGAGCAGACATGTTATCCTCCTTTTATTGATGAATTCAAGCTCCCGCCTTGCCTGGTCAAGGATCGCTGTGTTGCGGATCCTGTCGGCCAGCAGATCACCCACACCGGGTATACCCAGCAGTGTTTTTTTCGGGACTGAAAACACAGCTTCTGCACATCCGGTATAGGCCAGGATTTTTCTCGCCGTTATGCCCCCGATCCCCGGGATCATGCCAAGGGCAATTCTGTAAACATCAGGTTCCTCCATGATACATCTCTGTTTGTCTTTCATGTTGAAAGACTGAAAATATCAGCTACGCTAAATCGTCACTGATAATTTGTAAGAAAAAGAATTCAGATACTTAAAAATTATAATCAGAGAATGGGTTATTCGTTTGAATTGATTTTTTTTTAATCTTTGTGGATATCTAACCAAAAAAAATAGCATGCATCCCAGCTTAGAACAATTCATGTCTTTAATCAAGGCGAAAAATCCTGCCCAACCTGAATTTCACCAGGCAGTTCATGAAGTAGCAGAATCATTGATCCCATTTATTGAGGAAAATCCTAAATACAAACATGCCAAGATCCTCGAACGGATTACCGAACCTGAGCGGGTTCTGATCTTCCGCGTTCCCTGGCTGGATGATGTTGGGGAAGTCCAGATAAACAGAGGATTCAGGATCGAAATGAGTTCAGCCATCGGACCCTATAAAGGAGGCTTAAGGTTCCATCCTACCGTTAATCTTGGTATCCTGAAATTCCTGGCCTTCGAACAGGTTTTTAAAAATAGCCTGACCACGCTTCCCATGGGAGGTGGTAAGGGTGGATCCGATTTCGATCCAAAAGGAAAATCAGATAATGAAGTCATGCGTTTCTGCCAGAGTTTCATGACCGAATTATGCAGGCATATCGGTCCCAACACCGATGTTCCCGCCGGTGACATTGGCGTTGGCGGTCGCGAGATTGGTTTCCTGTATGGGCAATATAAAAGGATCCGAAACGAATTTACCGGTGTACTTACCGGAAAGGGTATTGAGTGGGGAGGCAGCCTCATCAGGCCTGAGGCCACTGGATACGGAGCTGTCTATTTTGCTGAAGAGATGATGCAAACCAAGGGAGAATCACTGAAGGGAAAAACATGCATTGTATCAGGTTCAGGAAATGTGGCACAGTTCACTACCGAAAAAATAAACCAGCTGGGCGGCAGGGTTGTTACCCTCTCAGACTCGGCAGGATTCATTCATGATCCAGAAGGGATAGATGCTGAAAAACTTACCTATGTAATGGATTTGAAGAACATCCGTCGTGGCAGGATAATGGAATATGCCGAAAAGTATGAATGCCAGTATCATGAAGGAGAACGCCCCTGGAGCATCAAAGGGGAGGCTGCCTTCCCGAGCGCAACCGAAAATGAGATCAATGAAGAGGATGCCAAAAAGCTTGTCAGCAATGGCTGTATGGTTATTTCAGAAGGTGCCAATATGCCATCCACACCGGAAGCAATAGCCGTATATGAACAACATAAGATCCTTTACGGTCCGGGTAAAGCCGCGAATGCAGGAGGTGTGGCTGTATCAGGACTGGAAATGACCCAAAACTCAATGAGACTCCCATGGACCCGTGAGGAAGTTGACAGCCGGCTTCACACGATAATGAAAAGCATCCACGAGACATGTGTCAAATACGGTACCGAGAAAGATGGTTACGTAAATTACGTGAAGGGAGCAAACATCGGGGGATTCGTGAAAGTAGCGGATGCCATGCTTGCACAGGGAGTAGTTTAACCAGAGAGAAATAACCTCCGCTATCTGCACAGATCCACTGAAATTATTGGAGTATAGGTTAGGGATTGTACTGATATTTGATCACATAAGGAATCTATATTTTATGCTTGCATAAAATTCAATGACGTTGTGATTAAATATCAGTGTAAAGGCTAAATCTTTAATACTGCGAATGATTTTTTGTTAAGTTTGTAAGGCTAGATTCCGGTGATACTAATCGATACACATACACATCTTTTTCTGCCTGAATTCAAAGAAGACCATTCCAGGGTAGTTTCTGATGCTGTGGAAAAGGGCGTCGGAAAAATGCTGCTTCCCAATGTAGATGATACTACTGTAGATTCCATGTTATCACTTGCCGATGATTACCCCGGGTATTGCCTGCCCATGATTGGCCTTCACCCGACGTCAGTCGATGAATTTTTCAAACAAAAGCTTGACTCGGTAAGAGAAAAACTGGGGACAAGAAAATTCTGGGGGATTGGAGAAACAGGAATAGACCTGTACTGGAATGATACTTATCTCACGCAACAAGTGGAGGCCTTCATATTGCAGATCGACCTGGCAAAAGAATCTCATTTACCCCTTATCATTCATGCCAGAAATTCATTCCGGGAAATTTTTGAGGTAATGGATCAGGAAAATGATGATTCCCTGCAGGGAGTCTTTCATGCTTTTACCGGAAATGCCAAACAGGCATGCAAGATCATAGACTATGGTTTTAAAATTGGAATAGGGGGCATTGTTACATTTAAAAACGCCGGACTCGACAGGATTGCAA
>SDBS01004268.1_pt1 | contig 14000 bp, 22 predicted proteins | sample 2277091 | NCBI WGS metagenome assembly SDBS01 (sample SAMN10404972, study PRJNA504765) | marine sediment metagenome | isolation source: marine sediment core GS10_PC15, 163 cmbsf | place: Arctic Ocean: Southern Knipovich Ridge | collected 2010
TGTGCCTTTCCTATGCGCTCGGTGATGAATCAGGGTTGATGGTGAACGCCGACATCGTTCGCGAGTTCGGGCCGTTGCTCGAGGCAGCGGCACGCGGCAAGGTCAAGCTGGTCGGGCACAGCGCAGCTTACGACATGGCATGTCTTGCAGCGTGGCACCCCGAGCTTCGCGAATGGATTTGGAAAGCCTACGTGCGCGGTGCTGTCGAATGCACCAAGGTTCGCGAGAAGTTGCTGGACATTGCCGACGGCTCTTTGCGCGGCGAGTTCAAAGCAGGGGCGACCGATATCACGTGGGTTGCGCACGGCTACGGGCTTGACAACCTCGCCGGGCGTTGGCTCGACAAGAAACTAGACAAGGGTGCTGACGGCTGGCGGGTGAACTACAAAGACCTTGAAGACGTGCCACTCGAGCTATGGCCCAAGCGCGCTGTAGATTACGCAATCGGCGACTCGACGACGTGTCTTGAGATGTATCACGTGCAGAACGACCGTTCTCACAATATGCGTTACCCGCTCAACGATTCGGCCAACCAAGCACGCTCCGATTTCTCTCTTCGGTTGGCGTCGGTATGGGGATTGCGAACCGATCTTGCAAAGTTGGTGAAGGCGTGGAACGCACTCGAGAAAAAAGTCATCAAGTATCAGGAAGAACTCGCGAAGCATGATCTCTTCGACATCAAGAAGGGATCGAAGATGGTCAAAAACTTTCAGGCGCTCATTGCTAGCATCGTCGACAAACCGAAGCGCACCGAGAAGGGTGCCATCAAAACCGACGCCGACACACTTCAGGATATCGACCATCCCGTCACCGAAGTATGGGTGAAAATGCAGGGCGCTCAAAAGACGCGCGGCTATCTGAAGCGCATGTTCAAGGGTGTCACGAAACCGCTACACACGAACTTCGACGTGCTCGTTTACTCAGGACGGTGTTCGTCGTCGGGACCTGGCAAACGCAGGAAGGGGATGCTCGAGCCCGTGCCCGGCATGAACATCCAAAACTTCCCACGCGAGCCCGGCGTTCGTGAGTGCATTGTTGCCCGCGAAGGGTATGTGTTCTTGAACGCCGACTATGATTCGCAAGAGATGCGAATGCTTGCGCAAGCGTGCGTGACCATCGTAGGGCATTCGGTGCTCGCAGACCGTTACCGTGACGACCGCTTTTTCGATCCACATACGATGTTTGCCGGGCAGATGCGAGATATCGAATACGACGACGCCATGAAGTTGAAAGAGGCAGGAGACGAGTCGATGCTTTTCGCGCGACAGTCGTGCAAGATTGCAAACTTCGGGTTGCCGGGCGGTATGGGCGAGCGCGGGCTTGTAAACTACGCACGTGGATACTTTGACCCGGTAACGAACGAGCCTTTCCGCTTGACCATGCACGACGCGAAGAAGCTCAAGGCGTGGTATTTCCGCACGTGGCCTGAAATGGTCGACTACTTCAAACACATTCGGCTTTGCGTCGGTAGTGCGAACGCCGGAACAATCACGATGCCGGTATCGGGTCGACGGCGAGGGCTATGTGGATACACTGATGGAGCCAACACCCGTTTTCAAGGTCCTGCATCTGACGTCTCTAAGGAAATGTTCTTTGAGATTTCGCGTCGCTGTTACTCGGTTCGAAATTCGGCTTTGTATGGCTCGCGTCCATGCAATTTTATTCACGATGAAGCTATGCTCGAGAGCCCCGAAGCTCGCGCGCCTGATGCAGCGGTTGAGGCGACCGAGCTAATGGTAGAAATCATGGAGCGCCACACACCCGATGTTCCGTCAGCGGCGTCTGCTACACTGTCACGGTTTTGGTCAAAGAAGGCGAAACGCATCGTCGACAACAACGGAAGGTTGCAGGTATGGGAAGGCTAGTTTCGATTGATCCAGGGGTTAGGTTTCTGGGGTGGGCGTTCTTCAACAACAAGAGACTCGTATCTTGTGGAGTGAAGAAAGCGAAAGGGCTCAACGAGATGTTCGAACAGTGCAAGGTCTTCGAGAGTTACGATGTCGATCTTGTCGTAATCGAGAAGCCGCAAGTCTACATACAACGCAAGATGAAGGGTGACGCCAACGACTTGATAACGATTGCACTCGTTGCCGGGTATGTTGCTGCGTTATTCAATGATGTCGACTTTGTAAAGCCCCGCGACTGGAAGGGCAGCGTCGAGAAAGAAGTGATGTGTAGGCGCGTCGTGAACCGATGGATGAACGAACGTGAGCGAGAGATTCTCGCGGCAAAGCAGATTCCAAAGAGCTATGTGAACAACACAATCGACGCAATCGGCGTCGGGATGTATCACCTGGGAAGAAACCGATGACCGAACGACAAACCAAAGCGTTGAAAAAACTGAAGCTGATGCTGCGCCACCCTAAAACGATGGCGCACCTTGTCGAGAAATTGGAAGTGAGCGAACGCACCGTGTATCGGTATCTCGACATGTTGAGCGAGGGCGGTTGGCGCATCGGCAGAACGGGCACTGGCTACCCGGTCAAGTTTCTCATTCACTGAAAAAAACAGGCTGTCAAGTCGCTTGTTTTTAGTGTTCTGAAACTACGCCAAAGCCTGTCCTTCTAAGTGCCTGTATTCACAGGCAATAAATCCATTTGTTCTAGATGATTTCTCTTGCTATTTTTGGCGAACTCTGTCATAATATAGATAGTAAGAGAAGGAGAAGAAATGGACCGAAATAATGAATACCAGGGATGGACAAACCGCGAAACATGGGCCGTCAACTTGTGGCTCTCAAATGATCAGGGCTTATACAACTGGGTGAACGACCTTAAAGCCAACACCAACAGCCCCCTCGAATTCGCCGACGCTCTCAAGAGTTACGTCGAAGACGACCTGAAAGAATACGCAAACGAGTCAGAGCGAGGTTCTGAAATCCGCACCATGTTCGACGACATCGGTTCTTTGTGGCGCGTCGAGTGGAAAGAAATTGCAACAAGTTGGAGTGAATAATGGAAAACAAAATCGTTGATATCCGAATTGAATATGGAATTGTTGAGAACGGAAATACCTACAAGGGCGGATTCCTCCCTGTGATTTACATCAACGGTGAACGCAGCGGCAACACCTACGGAACTGGTTACGACAAAACCGACGCGCTCGCTGTTGCGCACGCAATGGCAATTGATGAAAACAAGCGTTGGATCGGTGACTATGTGACGGCTGTAATCAAAAGGAGTGAATAATGGAATTGAAAATTAGAAATTACAAGCTCAAGAGCCGCACGATTAAGACCGCCGAATACAACCCCGAGAAATTCGGTTGTTTGACAGCACGCCCGAATCGTCGGGTGTGCAAGTGAGACAACCAAAGGGAGTGAATAATGGAAAACAAAACCCGCATGCAAACGGAAATCAATGAACTGTGGACAGACGGAGTGATCCAGTTTCAAGAGGCCTTGCAGGCTCTTGATGATGTTGGACAAACAGCCGCTGATGCTGGCGCACCTGATGACCTCCTAGATCATATGCGTGGTCTTCTGGAACGTATTCGAGCGGCATCGTATGGCTACGCTCAAAATACCTTCGAACAGGTCAGTAATTGTCTTCAAAGCAACTGGGACGAGATCGAGCAAACCGTGACAAGTGCACAGGCAATCTACGACGCAGCCAACTACGAGGGGACTATCCAGGCCGCGGATGCAGTTGCTCTGCACGGCGCCGCACATCCGGAGCGCCACATCACCCAGAGTATGGCTCAAGCTGCCGAGTGGCTCGGCTGCACCGAGGAACTGGATATCCTGACCGACGGGTGAGTGTATCGTTTTCGAGCGTGCAAGTGAGACAGCCAAACCGAAAGGAATGAACTATGGAAAGCACAGTCAGAGTTTTTGTTGAAGGGACGCAAAGAGGTTACGCGGTCGGGACACGTGACGCGAAAGGCACAATTCGAGAAGAGTATTTTCGCGACAACGGCACGACTGAAAGTATTAATCGAGCATATCGTGAAGCATCTAGCGCCGCTACATCCATTAAGAACACGATCAAACTCAAGCCTTCTCTCGCGCGGCGCAACGGGTGGCTTCGTTCTAAAAGTTGATTGTTTGACAGTGCGCCCGAATCGTTCGGGCGCGTCAGCGAGACAACGAACTACGGGAGTAAATGCCATGAGAATAAACGCGAAACTGTTGAAAAAAGTTCTGGTTATGGCAAAGCGAATTGCCGTTGCTAAACCCGTCTACCCGATTCTATCGAATGTGAAAATCATGCAAACCACGGACGGGGAAATTACGCTCACTGCTACCGACCTGGACGTCTGGGTTCACTATGCGCTAGGAACATGGTCTCATGCGCTTCGACCGACCTCACTTCACGTGGACCCGCGCAAGCTCTACAAGCTTTTGACTGCCTGCAAAGTTTCAAACGGCGACACAGTGGAACTGATAGCAGGGGAAAAAAGCGGAATGGTTGTCGAGATTGGCGAACGAACATTCCAACTCCCTGTTGCAGACCCCAACAATTGGCCCGAACAACCTGTGCTGACCGGCAAAGTCAAATCGGTTCAAGTCGACGACATCGAACCATTGAGCTACACGGCACGGGCCATGTCCACCGATGAAACTCGTTACAACATGCGTGGAGTGTATTTCGATTCGAACTGTATCGTAGCCACTAACACGCACATTCTCATTCGCGCGCCCCACCCCACAGTGAGCAAAGAACCTGTGCTCGTTCCCTCTGCTGTCGTGCGTGCGTTACTGGATACCAAACCAGCAAGCTACACTGTTTCAGCGTTCGCACAACACACCATTTTCGAAACCCCGGACGGCCACAAAATCATAGGACGAAACAGCGAAGGACAATTCCCGAACTACAAGCAAGTCATTCCCAGCGACACGGCCACGGCATCCATCACTGGTCCGAGCGAGAATTGGGTCGAGAGTATGAAAACCGTAGGGGCCATTGTGGAAGACCGAGTCAAGCTATTCAAACTGGCAGTGATTCCGAAAGAGCCGCTGGTTTTTGAATCCAGTGACGGGGAAGGTGGGGAATATTCCGAAAAAATCAAATGGGCCACAGTCACCGGAGAAGTGAAGCCCATCGGATTCAGCGCGGAGTATGTGTTGACATGCTTGCAAGGTGAAACCGCGACGCTATCGTTAGGCGCTAAGCCGCACAGCCCCGCGCGACTCACGAGCGAACGAGACGGATATCTCGCCGTCATTATGCCCATACGGGTTTAGGAGTAAATCATGGGAAAAGTTCGAGCACTCAAGCAATTCAAAGAGACGACGGGCGTTGTGCCCAACAGCGCCGGGCGCGAGCGCGGCAAACTGATCATGGTCAAGCTTCACGAGCGCGGCGTGTTCGTGAAGGCGAAGGGTTCGCAAGGTTCGCTGTTCATCTCGTGGGATGAAATCTTCGCATTCGCCATCAGCACCAACGCGAAAGAGAAACTTCAAAACGGGGGTCAATGATGTCACCACAAGAAGCGGGGCTTCGGTTATGGCTAGAAGACGAGATCGAGCGCATTGAAAGGGATGAACGGTATCAGGCAGACGCCGCGCCTGTTCAAGTGAATGCGCCGCTCGCACTTATGCAACACGGGCTTGTCGAACGACGACTGGCGTTGCGTCAGGTTCAAGAACTCTTGGGGGTGAAGTGATGGCGCGCAAAGATGAAGAACGATGGGAAGCGCTACGACAGGCGGCATTTGATTACGTGAAGGCTTATAACGCCTGGGCCACCTGTCAAGCTGAACGCCGCACCGAGACTGGCAACGAAGTCACACACGCTTCAATCCAGCTTCAGACTGAAGCCAAACGATGGGCGGAACTGAAAAAGGCAGGTGTCTAGTGCTGTTCACTCTGCTTCTGGTGCTCGTGATTCTTTGTGTTGGTCATGCCGCTTATCGAGAAAAATCTCGATGGGGTTGGTTTCGATTCACAATAGTTTCACTTCTTTGTGTTGCTTACATAGTGGAGGAATTTAACTGATGGCGTGCATTCAATTCAAGACGATCAACATGACCAACGCGACGCTCGAGCGCATCGACCAGGCGAACTCGATCATCGAAGAATACATGAACGCGGGTTACCGCATGACGCTTCGGCAGTTGTATTACCAGTTCGTCTCGCGGGATCTCTTCGCCAACATCGAGAAGAACTATCGTTCACTCGCGAAGACGATCTCGAACGGGCGGCTTGCCGGGCTCATCGACTGGGATGCAATCGAAGACCGGGGTCGCGTGCCCGACATGCCCAATGAGTGGGATAGCATCGACGACATCATTGAGGCTTCAGTCGATCAATTCCGTTTGCCACGATGGGACACACAGCCGACCTATGCCGAGTTGTGGGTCGAGAAGCAAGCACTCGCGGGTGTTCTCGCGCCACTCGCTAACGAGTTCCACGTGCCCCTCATGGTGAACAAGGGTTACTCATCACAGTCGGCAATGTTCGAGAGCGCGCAACGCTTCCGACGACACGAAAAGCCGAAGCATCTGTTCTATCTCGGCGACCTGGACCCGAGCGGTGAGGACATGGTGCGCGACATTCGCGAGCGGCTGCACATGTTCGGCGTCGATGATCTCGAAGTGACGAAAGTCGCGTTGACGATGGCACAGGTTGAGGAACACGACCCGCCGCCCAACCCGACCAAGGTCACCGACCCTCGAGCACAAGCATTCATTGACGAGTTCGGCGAGTCGTGCTGGGAAGTCGACGCGCTCTCGCCGCCCATTCTCGAAGCCCTCATTCGGGAAGCCTTCATTAAGATCATTGACCGTGACGAAATGAATGCCGTCGAGACTCAAGAAGATGTTGACCGTGAGCGCATCCGAGAAAGACTGGAGTGGGATTGATGAGTAAGCCAACCCTAATCGTCAATGAAGAGATCGGGCGCGGCACGTGGTCGCTCTCGGTTGCTGTGAAGAGTTGTCTGGAAAAAGCGGGGCAAGAGAGCGAGTCGAACCGCTTTGTCAGTGAACTCATACAAATCCACATAGACGCAACTGAAGATGAGATTGTTGAACTCATCGAACGGTTCGTGAACCTAGAAACAGAGGAGTCTGCCGTGGCAAAGACACGAGCAAAAACCAAGATGCCCAAGGTTGATCTCGTCAAGGCGGGCGAGCTTGCCCTGGAATACAAGACCGATGCCGAGAAATCTCACGAGTTCATTGGAGAGATGACAGTTGCGAGTGCGCCCCAATACGAAGCGGCGGCAAGCATGTGTGCTGACGTGATCTCCCAAGCCAAAGAGATTGATACGAAACGGCGTGAGTTCGTCGACCCACTCAACGAAGTCGTGAAGAACTTGAACGCGTTCTTCAAGCCGCCGCTCGAGTGGCTCGACAAATGCGAAGCCATACTGAAAAAGAAGCTCGTGTTGTTCGTAAACAACGAAGCCGAGAAACGAGATCAACTCTTGCTTCAGGCAGGCGAGTCTGACGACAACGAGCTTTCCGAAGAGTTGATCGAAAAAGCCGAAACACACGTGCCTCCGAAGGTTGCGGGCGTGTCGATGCGCACGACCTGGATTGGCGAAGTTGTCGACCCCGACAAGATCCCGCGCGAGTATCTGATACCCGACGTCAAGGTGCTCAACGCTCTCACCAAAGCGAAGGCAGGCGACCCCGGCATACCCGGATGGAAGGCAACGCCAAAGACGAGCCCGGCAATCACGGTGTCGAAGGTGAAGTCATGAGTGAGCTACTGAAAGAGTTTGCTCAGTGGATAATCGATAATTGCAGCGAAGAGCCCTTCGGCTACTGTAGAGAATGCGACGGTGATGCTCTCAAAGGAAAGCATACGGTTGATTGCATTGTAAGCAAAGCGCTAGCGAAGCAACGCGAGATAGCCTCGGTGTTCGAAAGGGACCGTTGTCACGAATGTGGTGAGCCGCCTGCACACGAAGTCTTGGCGGCACTTGAAGCATGGTTCAAAGCCTACCCCGGCACGATCCCTTTCTTGCGTGAACTAAGTCGTCACCCGGAACGTCACGCACGCCGAGCCGCCGTCAGTGATCTCTGCACAGTCGTCGAAGACATGCACATCAAAAACGTCGGCACTCGAACGCGACCCGCCATCTATGCCGGTAGTCACAGCGGCGGCCACATGACCGAGCAACAGAACAAAGCATTGCTTGAGAAAGACCCCGACTATGTGACGAAATTGATGACGCCCGCGAACATGCCTGGCAAGACCGACCACACGATGCGCAACGCACTCTTGTTCTCGAACGTGTTGCCGTGCTCAATGTGCGGCGACAGCGACGCACATGTAGGCAGCCACACCCGGCTGTGTGACCCCTGCTGGGAGCTGACGAAGCGTCTCGAAGACAAGCGGCGCGTTGCGTTACTCAGTCTTGCGCGTGTTGAGATTGTGCCGAACGATACTGTGTTGCGGGCACCCAGCGAACCAACAAATAGACTGTTGATCAACGGTGTCGACATAGGCATTACCATTGGCGCAGGCCAAGGCATCGAGAAGACTATTCGAGAGGCTTTAAAACTGAAGGTGGTGAAGTCATGAGCGGGTTGTTTTGTCGGAAGTGTGGGGATGATTTATTGCCCGACGACCCGCTCAACTATCATCAGGCTTGTATCGCCAGTTGCAGGATTGAAGGCTGTGACCAACCACCCGTGTATGAGAATCGGACATTGTGCGACAGCCACAAAGGCATTGGTTTGACCAAGCTAAAGTGCAGCAAGTGCGGGCGCCCGCATTGGAACGAGAAGCAAGCGCGTGAACACACATGCGGTCGCCCCCCTCAATACACACCCGACGACATGGCGAAGTTCGAGGCACTCGGCTACCGACGAACGTCGCGCAAGTATGGGATCATCAGCCGCGTTGATCGACCCGACTGGAAAGAATTCCTAGCACGCAAAGGTATGGTCATCGGTCCAGGTCGCGAAGGTAATGGAGCCGATCACTACCGGGCGTGCTACTCGAAAGACAATATCGAGTTGGGCACCGAGTTCGCGTATCTCGCGCTCGAGGTTCCGACATCGGGTCACGATCCTGTTGGCTTCATTCCGAAAGACCAACTCGAACAACAAGCCGCCGACGCATACGCCGCCGCGTGTGCCGAGTGTGGTCGGATGCGCACGACGGTCGAGGTGCTGCCGGTCAAGCCGCGGCACAAGCATGCTGTGACCGAGTATCACGTGCTCTTGATCAACGGCGTCGCCGTCATCGAGTTCGAGAACGGCACAGAGTTGGCCGGGAAGGTCTACAAAGCCCTGGGAACAGAGCCAGAACCCTAGTCAGGATCGTCGCAAGCCAGGCGACAGGTAAGATCACCCTACCCAACTTTCAAGCATGCTTAAGGGCCATTTGTTCTAGAACAAATGGCCCTCATTCTGCCGGTCATATCACGATGCCCATTTCCGCAAGGTGCGAACCGTCGAGATGATCCCACACCGAATTGCGCACCTCTTGCATCGGGAGCAAGTCGCCGGGACATTTCTTGCGCGGATCAGCCGACGCACCCGGCAATTCGTCGTGCCCTTTGATCTTGAGGTCACGGGGGAATCCGAACTGAAGACAGGCGAGCAACTTGATCAGTTGGGCATATTGATGGGAAGGCATTACGTGCTTGCGGAAGTCGCCGATGCACGCAACACCGATGGCTTGCTTGTTCCAACGGCGTGCGTGCGCTCCGACTTCGCTAATCGGAAGGCACTGCCAAATTGTTTCGGTCGGGTCAGCGCCAATGATCCAGCCATAGGGAACCTCACCCCCGGTATACTTCGCGACTTCCGGGTCGTCGATGAAGCGCCTGCAAATCGTGATGGCATCTTCGCCGATACTCTTGCCGATGCGGTGAACGGCAATCGTGTCGATGTCGAGAAGCGGTGTGCGGGTGCGGTGCTTGCCGTCGTCGCACTGGCTGATGACATTGGTGAAGTTCAGATTCATGGTCTTGGGTCGGGCACCTTTGCTGAGACGAATGCAACGATCTTTGATCGATCAAGAAGACCTTGCACCCCAGCATGGCTAAAGTCAATGCTGTCGCTAGACCAAGCAACTTCCCCTTCGAAATCTGTGATCGAGGCACCGCTGGCATCGACTTTAACGAAGACCTTGGGCCCGAGCCATTCACCGGTCGCAGTCACTCTCAGTTCAAGAGTGGCAGTGAAGATCCCGGCTTTGTAATTGTGATGCGACGAAGACAAGTCGAGATCGGCACCGAAGTCTTTTGTCCTTACGTAGTTTCCTGGAATGGTCCAATCAGGCATTTCTATCTCCTTAACCGATGATACCAACGGCTTGCAGGTCTACAATCAATGCCGCCAGAATATTATTGTTATTCAAAGTGGTCGCCGATGCCGACGCCAGTAACGTGCGGTCTTCAACGACGGTTGCGTTGCGTGTATAGGCTGCCGATTGCGCAGCGGGGGTAGTTCCATAGAAGCCTACGTTCGATCCATCGTGATTAAGATCACCAGCAATCATGATGTCGCCATCTTTATCGACAGAGATTATGAGATGCGCCGCTGTGTCGAAGCGCCCGTTATAGATTTCGAAAACCCTGAACCCAGCAGTGGTTTTAACAACCCCGCCCGTATCGAATTTATGAGCAACGCCTGTAGCGACATCGGATCTTTCCGCACGATGAACCAGCATTCGATCTCCAAGCGCTATCAGTTGCGGGTTGGTGTCATTGGAAATCAGCTTGACCGTATTAGAGCCTGAGCTACCAGCAACAAAGCTTCCGTTGCCTGACTCGATAGCCATACTAAGAATAGCAACACCACCACTAATAACGGCGACATTCCCGTCTTTACCTACAAAAAACTTCTCGGCGGTGTTGTTCCTTATCGACAGCAACTTCGCGCCAACGGTCGACAGTGTGTTCGTCGTATCGAGTTCGTAGGCGACCGCAGACGCGGAGTCATTCATACCCGACTCCATTACAATTTTCTGAGTCGAACCGACACTTGTTGAGAGACGGATGCCGTTTCCATTTAACAGGATCGTTCCATTCCCATTGAAATCCAACGTCATGCCAAAAGCGGAATCCATCGTTAGCTTCCCTAACGATCCTTGGATAAAACTATTCGGGAACACTCCCGACAATATGATGTTTCCATCTTTGTCGACAGAAAGTTTCTCGACGCTGTTGTTTCGAATACTGATTAGCTTTGCGCCCGCCGTCGACAGCCCGCCGCCAGTGAGAATGTTGAAATCAAAAGCCACAGCGGATGCGCTGTCGCTTTCATCCGACGTGAATTCAAAAGGAGATCCGTTACCGAAATCGATCTGACCACCGCCGACACGAGCAATGATGTCGAGGTTGATTCGAAAATTGCCGATGAAATGCGGACCTACTGTTGCGTTTGCTGACAAGTTCCCGAGATCATCAACTGTCACAAGAGAATTCTGGATCAGTTTGCCTGTCGTCGCATTGAATCTAGCAAGAGCGTTGTCGTTCGCAGACGCAGGCCCGACAACATTCCCGGAGCCATCCATGATATCGGTATAGGCTCCACCGTTTTCCGAAAGAAGAAGCTTGTTGATTCCGGAATCGAAGTAGAGGCGCATCTTTCCAGCGGGCGACAGCGCGGGTGCCGCCTGGCCAGAGAGTTCAAAGAAGCCTTTCTCGCTGATGATGTTGCCGTCTTCATCGAGCGTCAGAAGCAAGCCGTCGTTCTCGTCAACGAAGGTGAGCGGCGCACCACCGACGGGCAGTTTGATCGTTGAGGTTTGAAGCGGGTCTCGTGACGGCACAACGACTTGATCAATGCGCAGAGTCACGTCTTCTTCGCGAATGATTATGGTCTGATGGCTCATCGTATGTCCGCCCTTGTTTCGACGATGATTGTATTGTCTTTGGGAATGGTGAAGTTCCCGCTGACATCGGTGAACTCGAATTCGATCTCGTGTTTGCCGCGCCTCAACAATTGGTCACTCGAAGCAAGCTCGATGTGGAAGGTGCTGCCCGTCGGCGTAGCCGTGTCGATGACGGCATCCTGTGTCTGAGTGGATGAAGTGCCTGTTGTCCTGGTGTGCATCTTCACTGTGAAACCAGTCAGGTCAAAGCCTTCGAACTCAACATCTATGTCAGGCTGTGTGTCGCCTTCGACTCTTCGCAAGATGTGTCGACGTGCCATCAGCACACCCCCGTCGGCAGAATGATCAACTGCCCTGTGATGTGAACGTGCTCGAGATCAGCCGTCAATTGCTTGCGGCGAACTTCGTAAACCCAAAACGTCTTGGTTGTGGGGTTGGTCTCGTCGTCGATCTCAGTGCGGTCGATCTTGAACGCACTCTTGCCGTTGAGCGCATCGGTGTGATTGCCTGGAGTGTTTGTCTTTGGACCGAGCTGTGCGGTGCCGCCGATCTCATCGAAAGCTGTGAAGATTACGTCGCTATCGGTGAGATTCACGGGCTCGCCGAGACCATCGGTGAGTATGAACTCAAGCTCGTTGTCGGTGCCTTTGGTTAGCACGATGTCGACCTTGCTCGGTTTGACGCTGACAACTGGCACGCTGTTATTGCCCATCGTTTGCCACTCTCCCACCGACAGTGACCAGCGGGTTCACTTTACCGCCGACGCCCGTCGTAATTTGTTCACCGTTGATTCGAAGACGCGCGTCGTTGACGGCTTGTGCTTCGATCAGTCCCTTTATCATGAATGCGACACTCAGCATTCCATCTAGAACAGCGAAGGTGTTCGCAATACCTCGGATACCAAAGGCGCGTGCAAGCCTGCCCTGCAAAGCGCCGACCGCATCAATCGTGCCCGCCATAGCGAAGCTAACTGTCATAGTTCCCGAAAGAGTGGAAGCGGCAGCAATCAAGCCCGCTATCTCTTGGTCGAGCAGGATGCGACCTTGCACTGTGCTCGCGCCCGGCACAGCCGAAGCCAAGGGTTTGGCAACAGGTAACTCGCCTGCGAGAACTGACTGACCTAGGATGGAGCCCTGCAACACTCTCGGGATGTTCAATGATCCCAACAAAGTGGTGACACCGAGCACGGTGCCGTTCAAAGGCACGGTGGCTTGAATAGCTCCCAGCAAACTAGACTGACCAGGGGCCACTCCAGCCAAAGGCACGGTTGCCTCGAGCGTGCCCATGAGTGTCGACACACTCGGGATCGTTCCCGAGAGTTGCAAAGGAACTTCAAACTCAGCGAAAGAAACTTCCGCCGAGCGCGCCCCGCCACCGCCTACAGCATTCGCAGTGAACTGAATGCGCAGGTCAGTGTAATCTGTGATGGCATCGGCTTGCGGACCCGTTAGCACTTGAGCTTGCGTGACCCACGGGTTGCCGATGTCGGCGTGAACGAATGAAGCAATAACCGTGACACCTTGAATAAGCGAAACGGTCAAGTCTATCTGTCGCCCCGCTGCCACGTCTTTCTGATACCGATAACGCAACACGTGGTTTACGTTCCCTGCCGGATCATCCACGTTCGACAGCCCGACTTCCATCAAATCAGCAGCCGGATTGTTTGCCGACTCACTGAAGTCGGCGTCGTCAATGACGATCTCGTTCAACGTATCGAACAGGGAGACCGGACCCCCATTAGGAGTCCAGTTCCCTGTCGTTACGTCGCTATCAGGTCTCGCGAATTGCGCCACGTCGCACCTTAGTCGAGGGTGATATCGATGTCGCCCACGGCAAACGAAGCCGTGTCACCGTTGTCGATAGTCTTCGGTGTGGTCAACGGTCCCGATGCGAGAATGTTACCACCAACAAGAGCATCGGCAATGAAGAAGTGCGTGACCGTTCCCCATGCCCCAGTAGCTTGCGCGAAGTCAACCGTTGTGCCGTTCTCTTTCAATCCACCCGCTGCCGCTGGCCAGTTGGTCAGGTTGTTTGTCTTTGAGACACGCGCATACGCGGCACCGCCAGGGGGCTCGGTGATGTTGGTGCCGTCATCGGCAGGCGTCGTTGTTGACAAACCGATGAAGGTTGTCACGGGTGCGACGAATGCCGCCGCGCCCCAGACATGATCGAGAAGTTCGTTCTCGAGAAAGTCGGTGAAGCTCATTGTCTATTCTCCTGATTTGTGGCGCGACTCATGCTTGTTCGACAACCTTGA